>Ga0209257_1000759_pt1 | contig 48492 bp, 38 predicted proteins | sample AraplaCvi_mCL_r2_FD_184277 | JGI IMG/M metagenome (GOLD analysis project Ga0209257, IMG submission 184277) | Arabidopsis root microbial communities from North Carolina, USA - plate scrape MF_Cvi_mCL_r2 (SPAdes) (version 2) | ecosystem: Host-associated > Plants > Roots > Endosphere | place: USA...
CCTGCTCGCGGATCCAGGCCAGGTCCTTCTCACGGGTGGAGGCGTTGACCACCATGCGGAAGAAGTCGTCGGCCAGGTAGTAGACGATCAGGTCGTCGATCACCCCGCCCTGCGCGTTGAGCATGCAGGAGTACAGCGCCTTGCCCGGCACCTTCAGCTTGTCCACCGAGTTGGCCAGCAGGCGGCGCAGGAATGCGCGCACGTCCACGCCACGCAGGTCGACAACGGTCATGTGGCTGACGTCGAACATGCCGGCGTCGGCACGCACCAGATGGTGCTCGTCCAACTGCGACCCGTAATGGATGGGCATGTCCCAACCGCCGAAATCGACCATTTTGGCGCCGAGCGCGCGGTGGGTATCGTTGAGTAGCGTCTTCTGGGTCATGACCACGGTCCGGGGGATGAAAATGCAGGTCGTCATTATCCCAGAACCGCTCCGTCAACGCCTGCGGCGGTGCGCCATCCCTCGTTGTCCGGCATTGCGCAGCCACGCAGGGCGTGGCTCTACGCCAGAGACCGGATCGCCACCGTAGCGCCACGCCCTGCGTGGCTGCACCGTCAGGCCTGCTGCACCTTCAAGGTCATGCCATCCACCGCCACCACGCGCACCGGCGTCCCCGCCGGCAGGTCGGGCCCGGCGACCACCCAGAACGCATCGTCGACCTTGGCCCGGCCCTTGCCGACGATGATCGGCTGGTCGAGCACCACCACCCGCCCGACCAGCTGCTCGGCGCGGCGGTTCAACAACGGCGCGTCGCTCGCACGCGCGCGCTTGCGCCACCACTGCCGGTAGCACTGGATCGACACCACGCTGAGCAGCACGAAGGCGACCACCTGCCACAGCAGCGGGATGTCGGCGAACACCGCGACCAGCACGAACACGGCGGCGGCACCAATGCCGATCCACAGCATGAACGCGCCCGGTGCGAGCGCCTCGGCGGCGAACAGCACCAGCGCCAGCGCGCCCCACCCGACCACTTCCCAGCGCATCTCAGCCTCCGATGCGCGGCGGCACCGCGCGCGTGGTCTTCTTCTCTTCCTGGCGGGCGAACGCTTCCTTGGCCAGCTCGGCGACGCCGGCGATGGACCCGATCACGCCGCTGGCCTCCATCGGCATCAGCACCAGCTTCTGGTTCGGCGAGGTGGCCAGTTCCTTGAACGCTTCCACGTACTTCTGCGCGATGAAGTAGTTGATGGCCTGCACGTCCCCCTTGGCGATCGCCCCGGACACCATTTCCGTGGCCTTGGCTTCGGCCTCGGCCAGGCGCTCGCGCGCTTCCGCATCGCGGAACGCGGCTTCCTTGCGGCCTTCCGCTTCCAGCACCGCCGCCTGCTTTTCACCCTCGGCGCGCAGGATCTCGGACTGGCGGGAACCTTCGGCTTCGAGGATCTGCGCGCGCTTTTCGCGTTCGGCCTTCATCTGCCGCGCCATCGCATCGAGCAGGTCGCGCGGTGGCTGGATGTCGCGGATCTCGATGCGGTTGACCTTCACCCCCCACGGGTTGGTGGCATGGTCGACCACGCTCAGCAGCTGCGCGTTGATCACCTCGCGCTGGCTGAGCGATTCGTCCAGGTCCATCGAACCGATCACGGTACGGATGTTGGTCTGTACCAGGGCGATCATCGCCACTTCCAGATTGGCGACCTCATAGGCGGCCTTGGAGGCATCGAGCACCTGGAAGAACACCACCCCGTCCACGCGCACCGCGGCGTTGTCCTTGGTGATCACTTCCTGGCTGGGCACGTCGAGCACCTGCTCCATCATGTTCACCTTGCGGCCGACGCCGTACACGATGGGGATCAGGAAGTGCAGGCCGGGGGACATGGTGTGGGTGTAGCGGCCGAAGCGCTCCACCGTCCATTCGTAGCCCTGCGGCACCATGCGCACGGCCTTGAACAGGATCACCACGGCCACGAAGGCCAGGATCAATGAAAACAGCACGGTCGGAAACATCGGCTACTCCTTTCCCTGGGTAACCCCGAATATACCGCCGAATGCGCCGGGTGCCGCCTCAGGCCGCGCGCGGCGCGAACATGATCACCGCCATGCCGGCCAGGCACAGCCCGACCCCGAGCAGGTCCCAGCGGCCCGGGCGGATGCCGTCCACCACCCACAGCCAGGCCAGCGCGGTGCCGATATAGACACCGCCGTACGCCGCATACACGCGCCCGCTGGCGGCCGGGTGCAGGGTCAGCAGCCATGCGAACAGGGCCAGGCTGGCGGCCGCCGGCAACAGCAGCCAGGCGCTGCCATCGCGGCGCAGCCACAGCCACGGCAGGTAGCAGCCGACGATCTCGGCCACGGCGGTCAGCACGAACAGCAGCAGGGTTTTCACGGCGTGCCTTCGGCAGCCTTGGCCTGCTCCCAGAGCCGTTCCTGCGCCGCCAGGTCGAGCACGGCCATGGCCTGGCCGGCAGCGGCGGCCTGCGCTTCCATCGCGCGGAAACGGCGCTCGAACTTGTGGTTGGCCTGGCGCAGCGCCGCGCCCACGTCGACGCCGGCATGCCGCGCCAGGTTGGCGCAGACGAACAGCAGGTCGCCCAGTTCCTCCTGCAGCCGGGCCTGGTTGTCCTGCACCGGTCCGCGCGCGAACTCGGCGGCCACTTCGTCCAGCTCCTCGCGCGCCTTGTCCAGCACCGGTGCGGGGCCCGGCCAGTCGAAGCCGACCCTCGCTGCGCGCGCCTGCAGCTTCATCGCACGCTGCCATTCCGGCAGCCCGCGCGAGATCCCCGCCAGCGCCGAGGGGTCGGCATCGCCCTTGGCGGCGCGCTCCTGGCGCTTGATCGCTTCCCAGTTGCTGTTGACGTCTTCAGCCCCTTTGACCTGGACCTGCGCAAACACGTGCGGGTGCCTGCGCTGCAGCTTGTCACTGATCGCGCGGGCCACCTCGGCAAAGCCGAAGGCGCCCTGCTCGCTGGCCATCTGCGCATGGAACACCACCTGCAGCAGCAGGTCGCCGAGTTCATCGCAGAGATCGTCGAGGTCGCCACGGTCGATCGCGTCGGCCACTTCGTAGGCTTCTTCGATGGTGTACGGGGCGATGCTGGCGAAATCCTGCTGCAGGTCCCACGGGCAACCGTCCCGGGGATCGCGCAGGCGCGCCATGATGCCCAGCAGGCGGTCGAGTTCGGCAGGTGCGGACATCAGTGCTCCGGTCAGTCGGGAAGCCAGCTGCGCCACGGCAGGCGGGTGTCGCCCAGGGCGATGAAATCGCCATTCAACAGGCTTTCGCGGCGGTTGTAGCGGAACGGCTTGCCGGTGGCGGCGGACAGCACCGCTCCGCCGGCGGCATGCAGCACGCACTGGCCGGCGGCGGTGTCCCATTCAGCGGTCGGGCCCAACCGCGGGTAGACGTCCAGCGTGCCCTCGGCCAGCCGACAGAACTTCAGCGACGAGCCCTGCGCCACCACCTCGATCTCGCCCATGCGCTCGAGCAGCGCCTGGGTCTGCGGGCTGCGGTGCGAGCGGCTGGCAGCCACCTGCAGCGGCGGCAGCGCCGGGGTACGGGTGCGCAGCACGGAGTCGTGCATGCCGTCACGGCGATAGGCCAGTTCGCCGCGCATGGCGTGCCACGCGACGCCGCTGACCGGGGCCAGGACCACGCCGAAGGCGGGTGCGCCCTGGTAGATCAGCGCGATGTTGACGCTGAACTCGTCGTTGCGTTTGACGAACTCGCGGGTGCCGTCGAGCGGGTCGACCAGCCAATACGCGCCCCAGTGCCGACGCACCTCCCACGGCACCTGCGCCGATTCCTCGGACAGGATCGGCAGGTCCGGGGTGAGCTGGCCGAGTCCACGCAGGATCACCTGGTTGGCGGCAAGGTCGGCGGCGGTCACCGGGCTGCTGTCGGACTTGATCTCGACATCGAACGGCCGGGCGTACACGTCCATGATCGACGCGGCGGCATCCTGGGCGATGGCGATCACCGTTTCGCGCAACGCGGTGGTGAGTTTGATCATTCCCCGCGTTCCAGCCACTGCCGGGCGATGAACAGCGCAGCCAGCGAGCGCCCTTCGGAGAAGTCCTCGCGCAGCATCAGCTGGTCCAGGTCGGCCAGTTTCCACGGCACCACTTCCAGCTCTTCGGGCTCATCGCCGACCAGCCGTTCGGGGTACAGGTCGCGCGCCACCACCAGCCAGGACAGGTGGCTCATGTAGGTCGGGGCCAGGGTCATCGCGCGCAGCACGTCGACCCGGCGCGCACCGTAGCCGGCTTCTTCCTTCAGTTCGCGGTCGGCCGCCTGCTCCGGGGTTTCGCCGGCATCGATGCGGCCCTTGACCAGCCCCAGCTCGTAACGGTGCACGCCGGCCGCGTATTCACGCACCAGCAGCACGGTCTCATCGTCGAGCATCGGCACCACCACCACCGCACCGTGGCCACGGCTGACCAGGCGTTCGAAGCGGCGGCGTTCGCCGTTGGAGAACTCCAGGTCCAGGTGCTGGCGCTGGAACGGGCCGCTTTCCTCGTCCGTGATCTGGTGGATGGTGGGCAACGGACGGGTCATGCGAACTGGCTCTTGGAGATCGATAGAATGCAGGCAGGTGAAAACGTGTCCATGAGCCCGAAATGCTAGCAGACCCAGCCCCCCTCACGCTGGCCGACCAGTGGCGGCAACGCGACCTGGCCGTGCTGTGGCACCCGTGCACGCAGATGCGTGAACATCCTGACACCTTGCCGCTGGTGCCGATTGCACGAGGTGAAGGCCCGTGGCTGATCGATCATGACGGCCACCGCTACCTTGACGCGGTCAGCAGCTGGTGGACCAATCTGTTCGGCCACGCCGAACCGCGCATCGGCGCGGCCATCGCGCGCCAGGCGACCCGGCTGGAACAGGTGATGCTGGCCGGTTTCAGCCACGAGCCGGCGGTGCAGCTGGCCGAGCGCCTGCTGGCGATCGCGCCGCGCCAGGCCGGGCGTGCGCCGCTGTCGAAGGTGTTCTTCGCCGACAACGGGTCAGCCGGGGTCGAAGTGGCGCTGAAGATGGCCTTCCATTATTTCCACAACCGCGGCGAACCGCAGCGCACCCGCTTCGTGGCGCTGGAGAACGGCTACCACGGCGAAACCCTGGGCGCGTTGTCGGTGGGCGACATCCCGCTGTATCGCCGCGTGTACGCGCCGCTGTTGAGCGAAGCGCTGTTCGCGCCGTCGCCGGACGCGTACCTGGCCGAACCCGGGCAGAGCGCGGCGCAGCGCGCGCATGAAGCGGCCGACCGACTGGCCGATCTGTTCGACCGCCACCCGGGCGAGATCTGCGCGGTGATCCTGGAACCGCGCCTGCAGTGCGCCGGCGGCATGCGCATGCACGACCCGGTCTACCTGAAGCGCGCGCGCGAACTGTGCGATGCCAACGGCGCGCTCCTGATCGCCGACGAGATCGCCACCGGCTTTGGCCGCACCGGCTCCCTGTTCGCCTGTGAACAGGCCGGGGTCATGCCCGACCTGCTGTGCCTGTCCAAAGGCCTGACCGGCGGCTTCCTGCCGCTGGCGGCGGTGCTGGCCACCCAGGCGCTGTACGACGCCTTCCTGGACGACAGCCGCGAACGCGCCTTCCTGCATTCGCACAGCTACACCGGCAATCCGCTGGCATGCGCGGCCGCGCTGGCCACGCTGGACATCTTCGCGAGCGAAGACGTGATCGCGCGCAACCGCAGCACGGCTGAGGTCATGCGCGCCCTCGCGGCGCCGTTCACCGACCACCCGCACGTGGCCGACGTGCGCCAGGCCGGCATGGTGGTGGCGTTCGAACTGACCCGCAATGGCGACAAGCGCACGCCCTTCCCTGCCGCCGCGCGGGTCGGGCTGAAGGCCTACAACGCGGCCCTGCGCCGGGGCGTGGTGCTGCGCCCGCTGGGCAACGTGCTGTACTGGATGCCTCCCTACTGCGTGGAGGACGAACACCTGGACCTGCTGGCCCAGACCACCCTGGCTGCCATCGAGGAAGCTGTTGCATGCGCCTGACCCGTTCCCATGTTGATCTTCCGCTGGCCGTGGGCCAAGCCGTGTCATTGCCCGAAGAGGTGGCCAACCACCTGGTGCGGGTGATGCGTCTTCGCGAGGGCGACGGCTGCGTGCTGTTCAATGGCGACGGCCACGACTACAGCGCCACGCTGGTCGAGTCGGGCAAGCGCGAGGCGCGCGTACAGGTGACGGCGGCGCAGCCGGTGGACAACGAATCGCCCCTGCCGGTCACCCTGCTGCAGGGCATCGCACGCGGCGAGAAGATGGACCTGATCCTGCAGAAGGCCACCGAACTGGGCGTTCAGGCGATCGTGCCGGTCAATGCCGAACGCACCGAGGTCAAGCTGGACCCGGCGCGCGCGGAGAAGCGGCTGGCGCATTGGCGCAGCGTGGTGGTGTCGGCCTGCGGGCAGTCCGGCCGTGCGCGGGTGCCCAGCGTGGCGCCCCCCCAGAGTGTGCAGGAGGCGGCCCGGGCGATGCCCGGGGCAGCGCTGAAGCTGACCCTGGATCCGCAGGGCGAACACCGCCTGTCGACGCTGGAGTCGGCGCCGGGCGGCGTGGTCATCGCGATCGGGCCCGAGGGCGGCTGGTCGCCGCGCGACCGGCAGGCGTTGGCGGCGGCCGGGTTCCAGGGGTTGCAGCTGGGGCCGCGGATCCTGCGCACGGAAACAGCCGGGTTGGCCGCGATCGCGGCATTGCAGGCGCGATTGGGCGACCTGGGCTGAAAGCGAGCCACGACCAACGGTCGTGGCCTACCGACCGGGCCGTGGTTGGATCTGATCCCATCACCGGTAGGTATCGACCGTTGGTCGATACAAGGTCGCATCACCGGTAGGTATCGACCGTTGGTCGATACCCGCTCAATTCACCGGGTGCGCTTCGTCCAATGCCGCTTCCAGCGCGTCCAGGTCCGGCAACAGCGCGCTCTGCTCGCCCAGCAGCACGCGCATGTGCACGCCCTGCGGCAGGGTTTCCTCCGAGGCGTCGGCCAGCAGGCCGTCGCGCGGGACCGAGATCAACTGCGGGAAGGTCTGGGTCAGCAGGGCGAAGTACGGGCGCCTGGCATTGCCGCCCAGCGCCTTCAGCACGACCACCTTGTTCTTGCTCACCACCGGTTCTTCGCCCTGGCCGGACAGGCGCGCGAACGACATCAGCGGGAGCTCCCAGCCGTGCCACTCGATCTGACCCAGCAACCAGGCAGGCGCATCGGGAATCGAGGCCACCGGTACGTTGGACATCATTTCGGCCACGGTGGCGTTCGGCAGCAGCACGCGCTCGGTGCCGGCCTGGATCAGTACTCCGCGGATTTCGTCGTTGCTGGCGTAGCTCATGGTGTGCTTCCTGAAAGGGACATGGCGCGGCGAGTTACTCGCTCACGCCCCAGCGTTCGGCGATGGCGGCGGCCAGCTGCGGCGGGTCGCCGGCAGCCATGCCGGCTGCGACCACCGCGTTGGCGGCAACCGGGTCGTAGCAGCCCTCACCGGTCTGCCCGGCCACCCAGGCACCGGCCACGGCCAGGCCCAGCACGTCGTCGAGCACGGCCACGTCGCTGCCGCTGAGCATCACCACGGCGCTGTGCGCCGCCGGCAGTGTCGACACCTGGACGCCACCGGCATCGGCGACGAAGTACACGCCGCGGTTGCGCACGGCCACGCCGACATCGTCGGGCAGGATGTAGGCATTGCCGGCCTGGACCGGCTGGTCGGATTCGGCCAGCAGCACCGGCAGCGCCGACACGCGCGCCATCTGCTTGACCAGGTTGCCGTAACGGCCCCCGTCCAGGCGCATGTAGACCAGCACCGGCACGGCCAGGCCGGCTGGCAGCGCGGCGAGCAGTCGGCGCAGCGCATCGGGGCCGCCAATGCCTGCCAGCACCAGCACCGCGCCCGGCGCGGCACCGTCCGGCGCCATCTCCGGCTCCAGCTCCACCAGCGACAGACCCTCGCCGGCATAGGCGTCCGCCGGCGGCGGCGCACTGACTGCCGGCGCCGACACGGCGGGCGGCACGGCGGCGTGGTCATCGACCAGCGACCAGCTGCTGTGGTCGCCCAGCGCGGCGGGCGGCGCGGCGGGCGCGCTCGCCGGCACCGGCGGCGGCTCACTGGCGGGTGCAGCGGCGGGCGCCTGCATCGCGGCCAGCGCCTCTTCCAGCGACATCGGTTCGCTGTAGGCCTCCGGTGGCGTGTACAGGCCGTCGGTGGGCACGTCGGCGGCGGCGTCGAACGCTTCGCGGACGTGGAATTCCAGCGGCGCGTCCGCATGCAGTTCGGCCGGGGTCTGCGGCAGGCCCGGTTCGGGTTGCAGCAGGCCTTCCTGTTCCGAGCCCGGCGGCAGCACGTCCTGGTGGCCATGCAGCTTGGCCACCAGGTGGCGGGCCCAGCGCTGCGCTTCCCAGCCCTCGCGACGCGCGGCCAGTTCGGCCTCGTCGAAGATAACGGTCAGCGCGGGCGACGCCAGTACCGGGTCGAGGCGTTCCAGCGCATCTTCGATGGCCGGCTCCAGCGCGATCAACACCGCGCCGGCGTCCACGCCCCCCAGGGTTTCAGCATCGACGCTGTTGGGATCTTCTTCCAGCACCACGGTCGCACCGGCCTGGGCCAGCGCTTCGCGCAGGCGCTCGCGCGCCGGGCCGACCCGTGCCAGCAATGCCACCAGCGGCAGCGGGTTCAGGTCATTCACGGGCACGGGCGATCCCCAGCAGGTCATACACGTTTCGCATCAGGTCCAGCTCCTGGTACGGCTTGCCCAGGTAGCGCTGGACACCGATTTCAAAGGCGCGTTGACGGTGCTTGTCGCCGCTGCGCGAGGTGATCATCACGATCGGCACGCCCTTGTAGCGTGGATCGGCGCGCATCGCAGTAGCCAGTTCATAGCCATCCATGCGCGGCATTTCAATGTCCAGCAGCATCAGGTCGGGCACGCGCTCCTCGAGCCGCTCCAGCGCTTCGATGCCGTCGCGGGCGACGGTGACTTCGAAGTTGTGCCGCTCCAGGATGCGGCCGGTGACCTTGCGCATGGTCAGCGAGTCGTCGACCACCATCACCAGCGGCGCCTGGCGGTCGCTGGCCTGGGTGGCCGGGGCGACCGGCTTGAGCGGGTTGGCCTGGTAACGACGCACCAGCGGGGCGACGTCCAGGATCACCACCACGCGGCCATCGCCGGTGATGGTGGCGCCGTAGATGCCCGGGACCGAGGCGATCTGCAGGCCGACCGGCTTGACCACGATTTCGCGGTTGCCCAGCACCTGGTCGATCGCCACCGCCGCACGCAACTCACCGGCACGCACCAGCAGCAGCGGCACCTGGGCCTGGCCTTCGGCGCGGGCCTGGCCCTGGCCGACCAGCGTGCCCAGGTCGTGCAGCACGAACTCTTCGCCGCCGTAGTGGTAACCGCCCTCGGCCGATTCGAAGCGCTCGCGCGAGATCCGACCGATACCGCTGACCGAAGCCACCGGCACCGCGAAGGTGGTGTCGCCGATCTGCACGAACACCGCCTGGGTGACCGCCAGGGTCTGCGGCAGGCGCAGGGTGAAGGTGACGCCCTTGCCCGGCTCCGAGTGGATGTCCACGGTACCGCCAAGCTGGCGCACTTCGTTGTGCACCACGTCCATGCCGACGCCACGGCCGGCCAGCTGGCTGACCTGGTCGGCGGTACTGAACCCGGCCGAGAAGATCATCGCGTCCAGCTGGGCGTCGGAAAGCACGGCATCGGCTTCGACCAGGCCACGCTGTTCGGCGCGGCGGCGGATCGCCTCGCGGTTCAGGCCGGCACCGTCATCGGCCACTTCCAGCACGATTTCCGAGCCTTCGCGGCGCAGGCGGATGGCGATCTCGCCTTCTTCCGGCTTGCCGGCGGCGCGGCGCTGTTCCGGCGTTTCCACGCCGTGCGCGACCGAGTTGCGCAGCATGTGTTCCAGCGGCGCGACCATGCGGTCGAGCACGTTGCGGTCGAGTTCGCCGTGGGTACCGTCCAGGGTGACGTGGACCAGCTTGCCGGTGTCCTGGCCGGCCTGGCGCACCACGCGACGCAGGCGCGGCACCAGGCCGTCGAACGGCACCATGCGCGCACGCATCAGGCCATCCTGCAGTTCCGAGCTGACCCGCGACTGCTGCTGCAGCAGGACGTCGTACTGGCGCGACAGGTCGTCAAGCACGCCCTGCAGGCCGCCAAGGTCGGCTGCGGACTCGTTCAGCGCACGGCTGAGCTGCTGCAGGGTCGAGAAACGGTCCAGTTCCAGCGGGTCGAACTTGTGGTCGACCTGCTCCTGTTCGCGCTGGTAGCGGGCCACGATCTGGGCCTCGGTTTCCAGGTCCAGGCGGCGCAGCTGGTCGCGCAGACGTGCGTTGGTGCGGTCCAGTTCGCCCATGGCGCCGCGGAAAGCACCGAGCTGCTGTTCCAGGCGCGAACGGTAGATCGCCACTTCACCGGCATGGTTGACCAGGCGGTCGAGCAGGTCGGCGCGCACGCGCACCTGTTCCTGCTGCGGACGGGCCAGGCTGTCCTCGTCGCTGGAGGCTTCCAGCGGCACCGGCGCCGACAGCGGCGCGGCAGCCACGGCGCTGTCGATCTCCACGGCCGCCGTTTCGGGCAACGCGACATCGGTGGCCTCGTCGCGTCCCAGCGTGCGCTGTTCGAAAGCGGCGATCAGGTCGTCGGGCATCGCCACGTCGCGGTGCCTGCCGGTGCGGGTCAGCATCTGGTGCAGGCGGTCGAAGCCCCGCTCCAGCAGCTGGACGTCGCTGCGGTCGATGTCGGTGCGGTTGGCGGCGACCGCCTCCAGCAGCGATTCGATGCCATGGCCGAGGTCGCCGATGGCGTTGATGCCGGCCATGCGCGCGCCACCCTTCAGGGTATGCAGGTCGCGCTGCAGGCCCGCCAGGACCTCACGGTCCTGCGGCGCGGCGCGCAGCTCGCTGATCAGGCCATCGCAATGATCCAGCAGGTCCTTGCCTTCTTCGACGAAGATGTCGACCAGTTCGCGGTCGAGCACGTTGAAGTCCAGCGAGCCGGCATCGTCGAGCTCGTCGGCGGCGGGTTCGTCGACCACGGCCGGCGCTTCTTCCAGCGCGGCGTCGTCCTGCGCGAAGGCATCGGCTTCGTCCAGCGCCGGGTGCGAGGCCTCCAGTCCAAGCACGACCGTATCGTCGCTGGAGGCCACGGCATCAGGCCCCTCGACAATGGTGAGCCCGTCGTCCAGTGCCTGCTGCAGCGCGACCGGTTCGCCAAACGCCGGGGGCGTCGGCAGCACGTCGTCCAGCGCGTCGCTGTCGGTGTCGTCGCTGTCGGTGTCGTCGCTGTCGGTGTCGTCGGTGACCACGTCGTCCGCGGCGACGTCGAGCACGTCGAGCGTCCCGGCGACCGCGGTTTCCGGTTCGGACACGGTGGTGTCGGCGGCGTCGAGTGCTTCGTGCAGCGCGTCGGCTTCGGCAGCCTCCAGCTCCACGGCCTGCACGGCGTCTTCGGTGCCGGGCAGGGTGTTTTCGTAGTAGCGCGACAGATCGTCGGCACCGGTCAGCTCCACAGCCTCCAGGCCGTGCTCGACGATGGCGTCGGCGGCGGCTTCCGGCACGTCCTGCGGCTGGACCGGGGCAACGTCCTGCACCTCGAACGAGGTGACCAGCCCGGCGTCGAAGTACGCCGACAGGTCATCGCTGCCGGTGAGCTCATCGACCACCAGGGCATCCCCGGCGGAGGGGGCTTCGGCTTCGGCTTCGGCTTCGGCTTCGGCTTCGGCGTCAGCTTCGATCAGCTCAACCGTATCGTTGGTGTCGACGGCCTCGACGATCGACAACGCGTCGGCGTCGACGATGGCCTCCTGCAGTGCGCTGTCAGTGCTGTCGTCGGCAACCGCAAAACCATTGCGCTCGTCGAACTGCGCCGAGAACGCAGCCAGTTCGTGCGCGGTGACATCGTGCGCGTCGCGCGATGCGTCAGCTTCGGCGTCGCGTTCTCCGTCAACGTCAACCTCGATGGCGTCGATGGCTGCGATGGCCTCGACGGCTTCGACGGCCTCGACATCCTCGATATCGTCGCCATCCAGGTCCGAACCATCGTCGGCCACCAGCACCGGCCAACGCGCTTCGGGCAGGGTTTCGGCCAGCGCCTGCAGGCGCTGCGCGAGCGCGGCCTGCGACGGAATGCGCGGCGCTTCGGCCTGCAGCGCGGTCATGGTGGCGCGGATCGCGGCGGCAGTTGCCGAGAGGGCCGCGACGCCGTCGGCGTCGGGCACCGCATCGGCCGCCAGCGAGCGCTTGATGAAGCTCTCCGCGCCGCCGGTGACGGCGGTGATTTCCGGCACGTCGGTCATCGCGAACGCGCCGTTCATGGTGTGCACCGCGCGCAGCAGGCTGTCGGTGACCGGCTGCGGCGCCGCCTGGGCCTCCTGCAGCCACGCCTGCAGCGTGGCGTGGTGGGCTTCGACTTCGGCCTCCAGGATCTCACGCAGCACGTCGTCGATGTTGGCCGGGGTACCGGCGATTTCCGGCTCCACGGCGTCCACGGCGTCGATCGTGTCCAGCGCGTCCACCGCGTCCACCGGCGCAGCGACCGGGGCCGGGCGCTGCAGCGGCACGTGGAAGGTTTCTTCGCCGGCGCCCACGCGGTCGGCGATGGCCTGCATGGCCTGCAGGTCGGCGCTCACGCGGCTGCCGTCGCGCAGCGCGGCATTCAGCTGCGGCAGCACTTCATAGGCCTGGGTGACCATGGCGACCACGGCCGGCGATGCCGGGCGGCTGCCGTCGAGCACGCGGTTGAGCATGCCCTCGATTTTCCAGCTGAACTCACCGAGGGTGCGCGCACCGACCAGGCGACCACTGCCCTTCAGGGTATGGAACACCCGGCGGATCGGACGCAGGCGGTCCATGTTGTCCGGCGCCATGCGCCAGACCGGCAGCAGGTTGCCGAGGTTTACCAGTTCTTCGTCGAATTCTTCGATGAAGACCTCGCGGATGTCCTGGTCGATGTTCTCGCCATCGTCCTCGAAGCCGGCGTCGATGCTGCCGTCGTCGGCCTCACCGGCGTGCACGGCGGCCTGTGCGTCCACCAGCGCGGACGCTTCGACCACCGGCACGGTGGAGAACTGCGATGCAGCGATATCCAGCTCGGCCAGGAACCGGGCCGACTCGTCGTCCAGTTCGATCGTGCCGATCACCGCTTCCTGCACGCCACCGGTGGCGACCGGCGCGGCGGGCGCCTCGATCTCCTCGACGGGCGCGTCCAGCGGCGCATCCACCTGCTCCACCTGTTCCTGCAGGAAGTCCGGAAGCGCCTGCACGTCCAGCGTGGCGTCCGCAACCGGCGCTTCCGCCGGCAGGTCGTCGATCTGCAGCGAGAGCACATCGCCTGCATTCTGCAGCGGCTCGTCGAAGGTGAACTCGATCGGCTCGTCGCTCAGTTCCAGCGCGTCCTGCTCTGCGGCCACCGGATCGAACCCGGTCGCCGCAACGCTGGCATGGCTGTCATGGACAGAGGCGTCTGCATCGGCTCCGTCCAGCACGATCGGTGCGATATCGGTGGGGGCAACGCCCCACGCCTGGCCAGGGCCGGCCTCTTCGGCCACGACCGGATCGAAGTGGGCGAAGGTGGGGGCGGCGTCGGGGCGCGCGGGCTCGCCGTGCAGCGTCCAGTGCGGGGCGTCGACGGCCACCGGTGCGGTGGACGCTTCGAACACCAGCACGGGCGCGGGCTTGGCCGCCGGCTCGACCGGCGGTGCTGCGGCGGCTGCGGGCAGCGGCTCGAAGGTGATGTCCGGCAACGACGGCGGCGGCACGTTCCCGGGCGCAGGCGCGGCGGGGGTCACGGCGATCTCCACCGGCGTGGCCACGGGCGCGTCCCAGCCGGTCAGCTCGACGTGTTCCGGGGCAACCGGCAGCGCTTCGGCACTGGCATCGGTCGGCACCGCATTCTCGTCGGGCAGCGGCCAGTAGCGCAGCGTTTCCAGGCTGGTGCGGGTGATGTCGAGGATGTCCTCGCGCCCCTGCCGGCGTTCGCGCAGGGCTTCGAGGTAATACTCCAGGCTGGCCATGGCGTCGGCCAGCGTGTCCAGCTGGCGCCCGCTGGGGACGCGCTGGCGGCCGATCAGTTCGACCGAAATGTACTGGCGCACGCCCTGCAGGTAATCGGCCGGGGTCGCCAGGTCGAGCATGCGCAGCGCGCCGGCGACCTCGCCGAGCAGGCGCGGCACTTCATGCAGCTGCTGGTGGTTCCAGTTGGTCTCGATGAACGCGACGAAATGTTCGCGCGCCGCGGCGAAGTTGGCGATCGCTTCGTGGGCGAGGATTTCCACGGTGCGGCGGCCCTCGGCCGCGCTCGGGTCGTCTTCGCCGCTGCCGCCGGCGCCCAGGTGGGCCACCTGGTCGTCCAGCGAGGCGTCCACGTACAGCAGTGCGCCGGCGATATCCAGCAGCAGGGTCTCATCGATCTGCTGCTCACCGCTCACCACGCCGCGCAGCGCGTCGCGCTGCTGCACGACCACGCCACGGGCCACGCCCAGGCCCATCATGCCCAGCGTGTCGGCCACGGCGCCGAGTTCATCGACCTGGGTCTGCAGCTGGGCCGGCTCGCCGCCGGTACGCAGGTGCAGGTCCAGCGCGTCCTTGATGCGCAGCAGTTCTTCCTTGACCGCATTGCCCACGGTGTCGAGCAGCTCGCGGTTGCGACCGCTCAGGCTGCCGCGCGCATGGTCCAGTTCGGCCTCGGTGGCGGTGGCGCTGTCCGGGGCGAACGCGAACAGCACGCTTTCATTGATGCCCGGCGCGCCGCGCGCGGCACGGATGTCGTTGAGCAGCGGCAGCAGCACGATCGGAATATCGCGGTGGCCGTTCTGCAGGCGCTCCAGGTAATCGGGCAGCAGCACGCTGCCGCGCATCAGGGTGGCGCAGGCTTCGTCGCGGTCGGGTACCTCGCCGGCGCCGATGGCATTGGCCAGCTGTTCCATCTCCTCGGCGACCATCGCCGGGGCGTACAGCTCGACCATGCGCAGTGTGCCCTGCACCTGGTGCAGGTAGCCGGCGCAGAAGCGCATGCGGCTGCCATCGGCCGGATCCTCGGCGTAATACTCGACCTCGTTGCGCACCTGGCGCAGGGTCTCGTCCAGCTCCGGCTTGACCCAGCCCAGGGCGGCGTTGCTCATGGCATCGCGCAGCGTGCTCATGCCGGGTCTCCCGGCAGGGGCGCGCGCGTGTCGTGCTGTGATTTCTCGCGATGCATCATCTGCTGATTCCTTCCCTCTCCGCCCTGCCCGCGGCTCACGCCGGCAGCTTGAAGTCGGCAACCGAGCGGCGCAGGTCGGCCGCCAGCTGTGCCAAATGACCGATCGACTCGGCGGTCTGTCCCGCGCCCTGCGAGGTCTGGCCGGTAATCTGACGGATCACGCCCATGGTGCGGGTGATGTCGGAGGCGGCGGAAGACTGCTGCTGGGCGGCGATCGAGATGTTCTTGATGAGGTTGTTGAGCGCGTTGGACACGCGTTCGATTTCGGTCAGTGCGGTACCGGCATCCTCGGCCAGGCGTGCACCGGACACCACTTCGGCGGTGGTCTGCTCCATCGAACTGACCGCCTCGTTGGTATCGGCCTGAATGGCCTGGACCAGGTTTTCAATGCGTCGGGTCGCACCGGAGGTGCGTTCTGCCAGGCGCTGCACTTCGTCGGCCACCACGGCGAAACCGCGGCCGGCTTCACCGGCCGAGGCCGCCTGCACGGCGGCGTTCAACGCCAGGATGTTGGTCTGCTCGGAAATGTCGTTGATCAGTTCCACGATCGAGCCGATTTCCTGCGACGACTCACCCAGGCGCTTGATGCGCTTGGACGTTTCCTGGATCTGGTCGCGGATCTGGTCCATGCCCTGGATGGTTTCGCGCACCACGCCGGCACCTTCGGCCGCGATCACCACCGAGCGCTGCGCCACGTCGGCCGACTCGGCCGAGTTGCGCGACACCTGTTCGATGCTCGACGCGATTTCGCCGATGCGGTCCGACGCCGAGGTGATCTGGTTGGCCTGGTGGCCGGCCGCTTCGGCCAGCTGCATCGCGGTGGCCTGGGTTTCCTGGGTGGACACGGCGACCTTGGCCGAGGTGTCGTTGATGGTGGTCACCAGGTGGCGCAGTTCGTCCACGGCGTAATTGATTGCGTCGGCGATGGCGCCGGTCATGTCCTCGGTCACCGAGGCCTTCACCGTCAGGTCGCCTTCACCCAGCGAGCTGATTTCGTCCAGCAGCCGCATGATCGCCTGCTGGTTGCGGCTGTTGAATTCCACCTGGGTCTGGTAACGCAGTTCCTGCTCGCGCGAGCGGCTGCGCACGGTGCTGCTGACGAAGCCGATGATGGCGATCAGCGACAGCACGCCGGACACCACGCCCAGCCAGAAATTCGGGAACGGGCGGGTATCGCGCACCGAACCGAAGGAGGAGAACGCTTCGAACAGGCGCTTGCTGTCATCGAGCATCTTGCCCGAGCCGGCGGTCAGTGCCGCGGCCGAGGACTGCGCCGAGAACAGCTGGCGCGAACTGGCCAGGATCGCGTCGGCGTCCTGCTTCATGGTGTCCCACTGCTTCTGCGACTGCTCCAGCGCCGCCAGCGCGCCGGCGTTGCGGACCGGGGCGATACCCAGTTCATCGTTGCCATTGCGCAGCGCGTCCAGCACCTGGGTGAACACCACCGAGTCGCGGGCCAGTGCGTCACCCGCGGCGGCGGCATTGCCCCCGCCGGCGCGCATTTCCGTCACGCGGCGGGCCATCGAGCCGACCACCACCACCTGCTGCAGTGCGTTGTACACCTGCGAGGCCGGCGCGCCGCCGGCCGACATGGCGCGGACCACTTCGTTGAGCTGGGCCTGCAGCGCCGGGACGCCATTGACGAAGTTGTTGGCATTGCCGGCCAGGGCCAGCACCGCCGGTTCGCTGGCGACCAGCTGCGCGGCGCTCTTGCCCAGCGGCTCCCAGGTCTGGGTGAGCTGGTTGAGCGCGCCGGACACGTTCGATTCATTGCCGTAGCGCCCCTGCAGGCTGCTGACGGTGCTTTCGATGCGGGCCTTGGTGTCCTTGAACGCGGTGAAGGCCTGGGCGTTGCCCGAGACCGCTTCACGACCCTGGTTGGCCAGCTGCTGGGACAGCACCTGGAGGTCGGCCGCGCCGGTACTGGCGCCGGCCAGGCGGCTGCCCTGCCAGGTGGCCACGCCGGTATTGAGGCCGAACACGATCAACGACAGGGCCAGCAGGCCCAGCCAGAAATTGGTGCCTACCGAGCCCAGCTTGCCGGCCTTGGCGGTGTCCGAAGAAGTGCTCATCGTTCAACCTCGATCTTCAATACGGTGAGGAAGGCAGCAGCGTTCATGCCGCGGCCTGCCTGAATTCGGGGGTACGCGACAACAGCGACAGCGAGAACACGCCCCAGTCGCGCCCGTCGCCATGGAAGGCGCGGTCTACGAAATGGGCGTAACGGCCGCCGGCCAGTTCACCGGTGCCGGTGCCCTGGTCCTGTTCGAAGCTGCGCTGCCCGAACAGTTCGTCGATGGTCAGGGCCACGTCGCCGCCCGCCTGGCGCATGATCAGCACGCGCTGGCCTTCCTGCTGCACGGTGCGCTCGCCTTCCATGAAATATTTCAGGTCGACCACCGGGAACAGGTTGCCGCGCAGGTTGCCCACGCCCAGCAGCCACGGCTGCGCGCCGGGCACCGGGGTGATCGGCGGCATCGGGACGATTTCGACCACTTCGCGGAAGTCCGAGACCAGGTGGCGCTTGCCGACCCGGTAGCCGACGCCGCGCCACAGGTCCTGGGCGAACTGCCGCTCGGGCAGCTGCACGGCATGGGCCAGGCTGCGCCGTTCGTAGGCTTCAAGGATGTCGAAGGGAGAACGCATCAGGACACCAGTTGGTTGATCTGCGCGATCAGCTCGTCCTCGCGCGGTGGCTTGACCATGTAGGCGGCCGCGCCCTGGCGCAGCCCCCAGGCCTTGTCGGTTTCCATCGCCTTGGTGCTGACGATGATGACCGGGATCGACTTGGTCTTCTCGTCGCGATTAAGCGCGCGGGTGGCCTGGAAGCCGCTCATGCCCGGCAGCACCACGTCCATCAGCACCAGCTGCGGGTGGTGTTCCTGTACGAGTTTGATCCCGTCCTCGGCGTTGCTGGCCTCGAGCACTTCGTGCCCGGCCTTGGTCAACCATTGGATGAACACCGCCCGGTCGGTCGGTGAGTCCTCGATCAGAACGATTCGAGCCATTGTGCCTTTCCCCCCTGGTCAGGCGTTTACGTATGTGCGGATGGCACCCAGCAGTTCTTCACGCGTGAAAGGCTTGGTCAGGTACTGCTCCGAGCCGACGATGCGCCCGCGCGCCTTGTCGAACAGGCCGTCCTTGGAGGACAGCATGATCACCGGCGTGGACTTGAACAACTGGTTGTTCTTGATCAGCGCGCAGGTCTGATAGCCGTCCAGGCGGGGCATCATGATGTCGACGAAGATGATCTGCGGCTGTTGGTCGGCAATCTTGGCCAACGCCTCGAAACCATCGTTCGCCGTCACCACCTCGCAGCCTTCGCGCTTGAGCAGTGTTTCAGCGGTACGTCGAATGGTCTTCGAATCGTCGATGACCATGACCCTGAGCCCTGCGAGTTCCCCACCCGCAGTCATGTTTTCAGTCATTACCTTTTCCCCGAGCGCGCGACGCTTCTGCTTTGGTCCGGCGCCGCTGCGAAAGCGTATCTATATCCCACCACGCGGCCGTCATCAAGGGTGTGGTTCCGAAGCCAAGCCAGATGCACCCCCCGGGCGGCGGCCGGGGCCGGAACTGCGCAAAGCGTGAAGGCGGCGGACGCTGCGTTCCGGCGCCCGGGGCAGGCAGCGCGGGCGCATTGCCGCTACCATCAGCGCCTGCCCGCCAGGTTGCGACCATGCCGTTGAACGTCATCGTGGTGATGGACCCCATCGCCCATATCAAGATCGCCAAGGACACCACCTTCGCCATGCTGCTGGAAGCGCAGCGCCGGGGCCACGCCCTGCACTACGTCAGCCCCGGTGGGCTGGCCCTGCGCGACGGCGTGGCGGTGGCCCGCACCGCGCCCCTGCAGGTGCGCGACGACACCCGTGACTGGTTCACGCTGGGCGAATTCAGCCAGACCACGTTCGGCCCCGGCCAGGTGGTGCTGATGCGCAAGGATCCGCCGGTGGATGCCGAATTCATCTACGACACCCAGGTGCTCGGCGTGGCCCAGCAGGCCGGTGCGCTGGTGGTCAACGATCCGCAGGGGCTGCGCGATTACAACGAAAAGCTGGCCGCCCTGCTGTTCCCGCAGTGCTGCCCGCCGACCCTGGTAAGCCGCCGCCATGCCGACCTGAAGGCGTTCGTGCTCGAACACGGCCAGGCCGTGCTCAAGCCGCTGGACGGCATGGGCGGACGCTCGATCTTCCGCAGCGGCACCGGCGACCCCAACCTCAACGTGATCCTGGAAACATTGACCGACGGCGAGCGCAAGCTGGCGCTGGCGCAGAAATTCATCCCGGACATCACCGCCGGCGACAAGCGCATCCTGCTGGTCGATGGCGAGCCGGTGGACTACTGCCTGGCGCGCATCCCGCAGGGCGACGAGTTCCGCGGCAACCTGGCCGCCGGCGGCCGCGGCGAAGGCCGTCCGTTGAGCGAGCGCGACCGTTGGATCGCCGCCCAGGTGGGGCCGGAAATGAAACGCCGGGGCATGCGCTTCGTCGGCCTGGACGTGATCGGCGACTACCTGACCGAAGTCAATGTCACCAGCCCCACCTGCGTGCGCGAGCTGGATGCGCAGTTCGGCCTGAACATCGCCGGCACCCTGTTCGATGCGATCGAGGCCAGCCTGCCGCGATGAGCACGGTGGTCGATCCGAGGGTGCCGCTGCAGGCCCACGAATCGCAGCGCCTGGGCGCGACCCTGGCGCTGTCGCTGCTTGTGCATGCGCTACTGATCCTGGGGGTGGGCTTTGCGGTCAGCGACAACGCGGCACTGGTGCCCACCCTGGATGTGATCTTCAGCCAGACCCAGACGCCACTGACGCCCAAGCAGGCCGACTTCCTGGCCCAAGCCAGCCAGCAGGGCGGCGGCGACCACGACAAGGCGCAACGCCCGCGCGACAACCAGGCCGGGATCGTGCCGCAGCCGCAGGCGGGGCTGTCGCCGGTGCCGCAGCAGCGCCAGGACGCAGCGCGACCGCCGCCGCCACAGGCGCGGGTGGTGGCCAGCCGCAACACTCCCGACCAGGTAGCGAAGGCGCAGACGCAGCCACTGCCGGACACCCCGCAGCCGGATGCCGCCCCGACCGCGCGCGAGCAGCGCGACGCGGAGATGGCGCGACTGGCCGCCGAAGTTCACCTGCGGTCGGCGCAGTACGCCAAGCGCCCGAACCGTAAGTTCGTCTCGGCCAGCACGCGCGAGTACGCCTACGCCAACTACCTGCGCGCCTGGGTGGACCGGGCCGAACGGGTCGGCAACCTGAATTACCCGGATGAGGCGCGCCAGCGTCGGCTCGGCGGCCAGGTGGTGATCACCGTGGGCGTGCGCCGCGACGGCAGCGTGGAGAGCAGCCGCATCCTGCGCAGCAGCGGTACCCCGCTGCTGGACGAAACCGCGCTGCGGGTGGTCCGGCTGGCGCAGCCGTTCCCACCGTTGCCGAAGACCGATGACGGCGTGGACATCCTGCAGGTGACCCGGACCTGGGTGTTTTCGCCGGGCGGGGAACTGCGCGACGACCGGTGACCGGTTATCCCTGTCTTGCCGCCCGCGCAGCCTGCTGTTCGACCAGGGTCAAGGCCACGTTGTTGCGCAGGTAGGCCGGTTCAACCAGCTCAGGGGCCAGCGCTTCGCCGCGTTCGAACATCGGCACTGCCAGGGTCAACAGATCCGATGCGCGCGGCAGGGCCTGTGCATCGACACCGTCCAGCTGATCGGCCAACCGGGTCGCCAGCACGCCTTCGGCCGCGCCGAACCCGGTGCCCACCCCGAACCAGCGGCTGCCAGCGGGCAGGTCCACCACTTCCGGCGCGCACACCTGTTCCTCGCCCTGCAGCTGCCACTGCCCGCCCACGCGCACCTGCCGGGCCACGTAGACCTCACCCATGCGCGCATCGATGCTGGCCAGCACGTGGGTGGCATCGGTCGGCGCGCGCAGCGCCAGCACCTGCAGGGTGGAGACCGGAATCAAGGGACGGTCCAGCGCCAGCGCGATACCCTGGGCGATGGCGATCGCCAGCCGCACGCCGGTGAACGCGCCCGGGCCGCGCCCGAGCGCGATCGCGTCCAGCTGCGAGCGCGCCAGCCCGGCCTCGGCGAGCAGCTCCTCCGCCCATGGCAGGCTCAGTTCGGCGTGCCGGCGCGGCGCGATCTCGAAGCGCTCATGCACCTGCCCGTCCACGTACAGGGCAACGGAACAGGCTTCGGTGGCGGTTTCAAAGGCGAGCAGTTTCATGAAGGTCAGAACAGGGAAGTGGGAAAGACATCGTCGTGCGGCGCCGCAGCGGCCACCGGGGCCGCCGGAACGTCGGCCGTGGCGATCCCCCATTGTGGCGCAAAGAAGCCGCGCACATCGTCCAGCGAGCGGGTACGCCGGAACGGCGGCAGCGAATCCAGGAAGGTACGGCCGTAGCCCCGGCTCACCAGCCGCGGATCGCACAGCACCAGCACGCCGCGGTCGGTCTCGCTGCGGATCAGCCGGCCCACGCCCTGCTTGAGCGCGATCACCGCCTGCGGCAGCTGCTCATCGCGGAACGGATTGCCGCCGTCGCGGCGTATCGCATCCAGCCGCGCTTCGAACACCGGATCGTCGGGCGCGGCGAACGGCAGCTTGTCGATCACCACCACGCTCAGTGCATCGCCAACCACGTCCACGCCTTCGCGGAAGCTGGCAGAACCCAGCAGCACGCCATTGCCCGAGTCGCGGAAACGCTGCAGCAGCGTTGCGCGCGGCGCCTCCCCCTGCACGAACAGCGGCCACGGCGCATCGCGCAGCGCTTCTGCGGCCTCGCGCAGCGCACGGTGCGAGGCGAACAGCAGGAACGCGCGGCCGCCGGACGCTTCCAGCACCGGTGTCAACGCGCCGATCAGTGCCGTCCCGAAACCCCGCGCTGCCGGATCCGGCAGGCCGGCAGGCAGGTAGCACAGCGCCTGCCGGCTCCAGTCGAACGGACTGGGCTGCAGCAGGGTGATCGGATCGTCCAACCCCAGCCGCTGGGCGATATGCGCGAACTGCCCGTCCACCGTCAGCGTGGCCGAGGTGAACACCCAGGCCGCCATCGAACGCTCGCGGTGCTCACGCAGCGGCCCGGACACGTCCATCGGCGTGCGCTGGCAGCGGAAGCCGCGCGGGGTCAGCTCGTACCACAGCACCTCTGCTGCTGCGGGCGCCTGTTCGGGGTCGGCGTCGAAGTCCAGCAGCGGGGCATCGTCGCCGAGCCAGCGCGCGAGCCGCGACACCGCCTCCAGCGCCCGCGCATGGCACGCATCCAGTCCCGGCGATGTCGTGCGCACGCCGTCCAGCACGTCGCGCAATCCGGTCAGCGCACTCATCGCCGCATCGAAGCCGTCGCGTACCTGCGGTACGGCCAGCGCGCGCCACTGGGTGCCGCGCGCCGGCAGCCCGTCCATCGCCGTGCGCAGTTCGCGCAGGATCTGTTCGAGCGCGCCGGCGTGCGCCTGCAGTGCGGCCTGGGCACCGGCCACGCTGCGGCTTTCGGCCAGGCAGTCGCGGGCCAGTTCCTGCCACGGGCGCATGCCGAATCCTTCGCCGAAGAACGCGGCGGCCAGCTCCGGCAACTGGTGCGCTTCGTCGATGACGAACGCCTGCGCACCCGGCAGGATCTCGCCGAATCCCTCCTGCTTGAGCGCCAGGTCGGCCAGCAGCAGGTGGTGGTTGACCACCACCACGTCGGCCGCCTGCGCCCGCTGCCGGGCCTGGACCACGAAGCAGTCGTGCCAGAACGGGCACTCGGTGCCCAGGCAGTTGTCGACCGTGGAAGTCACCATCGGGTACAGCGGCGAATCGTCGGGCAGTGCTTCCAGTTCGGCCATGTCGCCGTACCGGGTGCGCCCCGACCACGCCAGGATGCGCTGGAACAGCGCTACGTCTTGCGGCGAGGTGAACCGCGGCTCGCCACGCGCCTGCTGCAGGCGGTAGCGGCACAGGTAATTGGAGCGGCCCTTGAGCAGCGCGCTGCTGTGCCCGGTCCCGAGTGCCGCGCGCACCCGCGGCAGGTCGCGGTGGTACAGCTGGTCCTGCAGCGCGCGGGTGCCCGTGGAAATGATCGTCTTCAGCCCGGACAGCAGCGCGGGCACCAGGTAGGCGAAGGTCTTGCCGGTGCCGGTGCCGGCCTCGGCCAGCAGCACGTCGCGCTGGTCGAAGGCCTCGGCGATCGCGGTGGTCAGGCGCAGCTGCGCCGGTCGCGCGACGAACGCATCGAGTTGGCTGGCGAGCGTTCCACCCTCGCTGAGGGCTTCGCTGCTGGCATGGGCAAGGCGGGACATGGCGTAATGATACCCGCCCGTCGAGCGGGGCTCTGCCCCGCCGCGGCGCCGTCAGTACCGCTTGATGCCCGGCACGGTGCAGCCTTCCAGCTGCGCATGCGCCGACACCGCGTTTTCCTTCTCGCCGCGCGCCAGGCGCGCCTGTTCGATGGTGGCCCAATGGCGGCGGCACAGCGGACCGGTCTTCGAACCCAGCTCCACCGACTTGCGCGCCAGCGTTTCGGCTGCAGCCCAGTCGCCCTGCAGCAGGGCGATTTCCGCGCGATCCTGCAGGATCGAGGGGTCGCCTTCGGAAATCTGCAGCGCCTGGTCCAGCGCCTCCGCGGCGCCCGCCAGGTCATTGGCCTGGCGCTTGGCCCGGGCCGCCACGCGCAGGTCTTCGACTGCGGCATCGCGCAGCGGCTGCACGTCCAGCTCCTTGTCGTCCTTGCCGGCGCTGGCATCCACGGCGGCCATGCGCTGGGCCGGCGTGGTGGTATCCACCGGCGGCTTCACCGGCGGCGGCGTCGACATGCAGGCGGACAGCGCGATGCCGAGCGCGAGCACGGAAGCAGTACGGAGAGCGGTGCGGGACGTGGTCATGGAGGCCTGCCTTGGGTTGCGGGTCATCGAGCGGGGGGCGTTGCCGCAGGTGCGGCCTGGGCCGGTTCGGCCGGCGCGTCGGGCTTCCTGTCCAGCCCGAACCAGCTGCGCCAGCCACCGCCTTCGCTGCCCTCGCCGCCCTCGCCTTCCGGCAATGCGGTCGGGGCCACGCAGGCGGAATAGGCTGGCGCGTAGCCAACCACGAACGGGAACCGGCGCGCGCCCGGGCAGGCGTCGTCGGTGGCGGCACTGCCACCGGCTTCCACCGGCTGCCAGTCCAGGCCCTTGTTGCTGACCTTCAACGGCGCGCTCGGCAGGCGACTGAAGATGCCCGACCAGACCCGCATCGCGCCGGTGGCGCCGAACAGTCCGGTCTGCGCGTTCTGGTCGTTGCCCATCCACACCACGGCCAGGTGGTCGCCGGTGTAGCCGGCATACCAGCTGTCGCGACCGTCATTGGAGGTACCGGTCTTGCCGGCCGCCTGCAGGCGCGCCAGGCCGTCGGCGTTGAGCCGCTGCGCGGTGCCGCTGGAGACCACCTGCTGCAGCGCGATGCTGATCAGGTTGGCGGCGATCGAGTCGCCTTCCTGCGCCGGCGCCGGGGTCTTGTCGTAGCGCTTCAGCAGCTTGCCCTGCGGGTCGAGCACGCCACGCACCGCATGCAGCGGCTGGATTTCGCCGCCAGAGGCCAGGAACTGGTACAGCTGGGCCATCGCATACGGGCTCTGGTCGGTCGCGCCCAGGATCACCGACGGATTGCTTTCCGCTTTCAGGCCGGCCAGCACGTTGATCAGCTGGGTGACCCGCTCCGGGCCTACCTGCATGCCGACCCGGACCGTGGCCTGGTTGTAGGAGTTGGCCAGCGCATCGATCAGGCGCACGGTACCGTGGCTGCGGTTGTCCGCGTTGCCCGGGGTCCAGCGCTTGCCGCGGCTGAGCTGCACCGTCACCGGCGAATCATCGACGAAGCTGGCCAGCGAGTACTTGTCCGGCTGCGCCAGCGCGAGCAGGTAGACGAACGGCTTGAGCAGCGAACCGACCTGGCGCTGCGCTTCGATGGCGCGGTTGAAGCCCGGTTCGGACACGTCGCGGCTGCCGACCACGGCCAGCACGTCGCCGTTGTGCACGTCGGTCAGCACCAGGCCGGCCTGCAGCTCGGGGCGACGCTTGTTTTCCAGCGACTTCAGGGTCTTGGTCACCGCACCTTCGGCGTAGGCCTGCGCGGACGGGGCCATGCCGGTCATCACGCTCAGGCCGGCGCCCTGCAGCACCGCTTCCGGGTAGTCGTGGCCGAGCTGGCGACGCACCAGGTCGACGTACGCGGGGAACCGGTTTGCGGCGATCAGGCCGGGGGTCTTGGGCACGCCCAGCGGGGCCTTCAGCGCCCGCTGCAGCTCGGCGTCATCGATCAGGCCGTTCTCATGCAGCTTGCCGAGCACGAAGTTGCGGCGGTCCAGCGCGCGCTCGGGATTGCGCCGCGGATCGTAGTACGACGGGCCCTTGACCAGCCCGATCAGCAATGCGATGTGCTCGGTGTTGAGCGAGGACAGGTCGCGGCCAAACCAGAATTCGGCGCCGGAGGACATGCCGTGGATCGCCTGGCTGCCGCGCTGGCCCAGGTAGACCTGATTGAGGTAGGCCTCGAGGATGGTGCGCTTGTCGTACCGCGCTTCCATGATCAGCGCGTACAGCACTTCATTGAACTTGCGGGTGACGGTCTGTTCCTTGCCGATCCCGAGCAGGCCGCTGCGGGCCAGCTGCTGGGTCAGCGTCGACGCGCCCTGCCGGCTCTGGCCACCGGAACGCACGGTGACCCACACCGCGCGCGCGATGCCGCTGAGGTCGATGCCGTGGTGGCGGTTGAAGTCCTTGTCCTCCACCGCCTGCAGGCCGGTGACCAGCAGTTCCGGGGTGTCCTCCAGCCGCACCAGCCGGCGTTCTTCCTGCTTCTGTCCGTACAGGGTGGCGATGCGCGCCGGATCCAGCCGCGCGGCCTTGAGCGCCTTGCGGCTGTCGGCATCGCGCAGCGAGGCGACCTGCCCACCGGACAGGCTCAGCTCGATGCGGCGGGGCGCCACCTTGCCATCGACATCGTTGTAGCCGCGGCTGGACACGATGAAACGACCGCCTTCCTGGCTGAACGTGGCCGGCGACTTGCCGGTTCCGTCATCGCGGTACGCCGAGGCGGCGAGCTCGGTCTTCAGGGTCTGCGCATCCATCGCCACGCCCGGCGCCAGCGCCAGCGGCCGCGCATAGACGCGGGTGGGAATCTGCCAGCGCAGTTCGCCAAAGCGTTGGGTGACCTGGGTGTTCAGGTACACGGTGTACGGAATCAGGAAGCCCAGCGCGAGCGCCACCGCCGCCATCGCTGCGGTGACCAGGCGGCGGCGCCACAGCGGCGACCGGCTTTCGGTGTCGTCTTCGAACTCGTCGATGTCGTCGGAATCGTAGCGTCGGGGCACGGGCATGCAAGAATGTAAAAGTCCGGCGAGTCTATCGCAGCCATGGTGGCGCGCGTGTCCCCCGGTTTTCCCCGCTTAGCTGGAGTTGTAACGGGATGTCGACATCCTTGGCCGATCTACGCTACTTCCTGAACCGCATGATCGGCCTGTTCCGGCGCAGCGTAGCCAGCCTGCGGACCCGGGGCTGGCAGGCCACCTGGCAGCGCATCCGGGTCCACACCCGGTCGCTGCCGCCGCCCCAGCGGGCACCGTTGTACCTGCCGCCGGCCGAGGCCTTCGCGCCGTTCGAAGTGCCTTCCAGCGTTGAACCGCGGGTCAGCATTGTGATCCCGGTGTACAACCACGCCGCGCACACCCTGGCCTGCCTGCGGGCGCTGGCCTCCCACCCGCCGCAGGTTGCCTGCGAGATCCTGGTGGTGGACGACGGCAGCAGCGATGAGACCGTGCAGTGGATGCCGCAGGTCCAGGGCCTGCGCTACGAAGTGCGCGCCGCCAATGGCGGTTTCATCGAGGCCTGCAACGACGGCGTCGCACGCTCGCGCGGCGACTACGTGGTCCTGCTCAACAACGATACGGTGCCGCAACCGGGCTGGCTGGACGCGCTGCTGGAGACCTTCGGGACCACCCCGGCAGCGGGCCTGGTCGGCTCGCAGCTGCTGTATCCGGATGGCCGCCTGCAGGAATCGGGCGGCGTGGTGTTCAGCGATGGCAGTGCGTGGAGCTACGGTCGCTTCGAGTCGCCCGACGACCCGCGCTACAGCGCGCTGCGCGATGCCGACTACTGCTCGGGCGCGGCGTTGATGCTGCCCCGTGCGCTGTGGGACCAGCTGGGCGGCCTGGACACCCGTTACCGCCCCGCCTATTACGAAGACACCGACCTGGCGTTCGCGGTGCGCGCCGCCGGTTACCGCGTGCTGGTGCAGCCGGCCAGCCGGGTCGTGCACGACGAAGGCACCAGCAACGGCACCGATACCGGCAGCGGCATCAAGGCCTACCAGGTGCGCAATCGCGGCGTGTTCGCCGCAAAGTGGGCGCAGGTGCTGGCCGACCACCCGGCGCCCGGCAGCGTGCCCACGCCTGCGCTGCTGCACCGCCGGCAGCGCCAGGTCCTGATCCTTGACGAACTGGTCCCGCAGCCTGACCGCGATTCGGGTTCGCTGCGCCAGTACAACCTGATCCGCATGCTGCTGGCCGAAGGCGCGCACGTGGTGTTCGTGCCGACCCGGCGCGAACATGGCGGTGCCGCCACCGAGGCCCTGCAGAAGCTGGGCGTGGAAGTCTGGTACGCGCCGTACCTGGAAGGCGTCGGCACCTGGCTGCGCGAACACGGTCCGCGCTTCGCCGTGGCGATGATGGTGCGCCACCACGTGGCCAGCGAGTGCCTGCCGTTGCTGCGCCGCTACGCCCCGCAGGCGCGCCGGGTGTTCGACACCGTCGACCTGCACTACCTGCGCGAACGCCGCGGCGCCGAACTGGCCGGCGATGCCGGGCTGCTGCGCAATGCCGAACGCACGCGCACGCGGGAGCTGGCCGTGATGGCCGGCAGCGACATCACCGTGCTGGTCAGCGATGCCGAGCGCGCGCAGCTGCAGGTTGACGCGCCCGCGGTGCGGGTGGAGCTGATCTCCAACCTGCACGAGGTTGCCGGTGCGGGCGCGCCCTGGAGCGCGCGCCGCGACCTGGTATTCGTGGGCGGTTTCCGCCATCCGCCGAACGTGGACGCGATGCAGTGGTTCATCGGCGACGTCTTCGCGCGCATCCGCGCGCAGCTGCCGGAGGTGCGCTTCCACTGCATCGGCGCGGACGTGCCGCCGGTCGTGCAGGCGCTGGCGGCGCGCCAGCCCGGCGTGGAGATCCACGGATTCGTGCCGGTGGTGACCCCGTACATGGACGAGGTCCGCATTGCCGTGGCGCCGCTGCGGTTCGGCGCGGGCGTGAAGGGCAAGGTCAACCTGAGCATGGCGCATGGGCAGCCGGTGGTGGCGACCACGTGCGCGGTCGAAGGCATGCACCTGCGCGATGGCGACGATGTGCTCATCGCCGATGACGCCGACGCCTTCGCCGCGGCAGTGGTGCGGCTGTATCGCGACGAGGCGCTGTGGCAGCACCTGTCGGTGGCCGGGCTGCGCAACGTGCAGCAGCATTTTTCGCTGGACGCCGCGCAGGCCACGGTACGCCGGGTGTTCCTGGAGTGACGGGCGCCGGCCGGATGGAACCCCGGCGCTAGCGGGGTCGCCAGGTATCCGGGGTCGGGGTGAAAGGCCGCGGGTGCACGCCCAACGTCGCGGCCAGTGCGGCGTTGTCGGCCACCAGGTCCTGTTCGAGGCGCGACACCGGCCCGCGCGCGCGCGGCGCGGCCGCGGCCAGCAGGCGCAGCGCGACGCCCGGTACATACAGCGGCAGCGTGGTCGTGCCAATGCTGGCATGCACGCGCTGGAACATCTGCTGGTAGTCCAGCCGCTCGCCACCGCCGATCTGCAGCGTCTGCCCGGCCGCTGCATCGCCCTGCAGCGCCGCCATCACCGCCAGCGCGATGTCGTCGGCGTGCACCGGCTGGCGCAGGCCATGCGCCATCGGGATCGGGAACACGCGGGTGCGGCGCGCGCGCGCCACGATCGGGGTGAGGCTGCGATCAAGCCCCGCGCCATACACCAGGGTCGGCCGCAGCACGGTCCACTGCATCCCCAGGCGGTCGGCCTGCTCGGCCAGGTTGCGCTCACCCCGTTGCAGCAGGGCCACCAGCGCCTGTTCGTCCGGCTGCGCCGATCCCTGCTTGGTGAGCACGCTCATCGAGCTGGTGACGATGATCCTGCGCGCCGGCGCCACCTGCTGGCGCGCCAGCCAGTCGCCCCACGCATCCAGCGGCGCGAAGCTGACGATGGCCTGCAGCGCCTGCGCGGGCACCGGCAACGCGCGCATGTCCGCTGCCTGCCATTCGACCCCGGGCTGCGTCGGTTGCGGATGCCGGCTCAGCGCACGCACCGGTACGCCGGCGTCGACCAGCCGTGGCAGCAGGAATCGACCGATCTGGCTGGTGGCGCCGGAAACGAGGACCGTCATGGCACCTCCTCAAGGAAACAAGCGCGCACTATAACGGACCCACCCAGCGCGTCGTGACGCTCAGCGCAGCGCGTCGACATCGCGCAGGCGCTGCTGCAGGGCCAGGTAGTCGGCCGACGTGTCAGCCACGCCCCAGCGCGCCGCCTGCCGCAGCGCTTCCTGCGCGAACTGCACGTCGCCGCGGCCGAGGCGTTCGCTGCCGATGGCCAGCCAGCGCTGTCCCAGCCGCTGCCGGGCATCGGCCTGCGCACCGCCGGGCGACAGCGCCTGCCAGGCCTCCAGGCAGTCACCGGCGGCCTGCACGCGGTTCTCGCGCAGGCGGTCCTCCACGCACTGCCGGGTCGCCGGCAGCAGCCGCTGTGCCGCCGCGCGCACCTGCGGGTCGCGTGGCGCGATCGCCTGCGCTTCGCGCAACGCATCGTAGGCGCTGCGACCTGGCGGCGACAGGATGTCGCCCCGCGCTGTTGCCTCTTCGAAGCGCGCGAGCAGGGTTCGTATGCTCTGTTGGCGCTGCGCGGCCGGCACGGCCGGCGCGGTCAGGGCGCGATCGGCCTCGCGCGCCCGGGTGATCGCCTGGCGCGCCGCCTGCAGCTGGTTCGTCGAGGCACCCAGTGCCTGGGCATCCGCCAGCGCGCGCGTCGCCAGGTCGAAGCGGAAGTCGTCCGCCAGCCGCGCCGAGGACGCCAGCAGCGCGTCGATCACCTGGGAAAGCCCCTGGCGTGCGGCAGCGTCGTCCGGCCGTGCCGCCAACACCGCCTGGAACGCCGTGCCGGCGGGTCGCCATTGCTGGCGGCGCTGCAGGCGCTGGCCCTCGCGCAGGCGCGCCTCCAGCGCTGCATTCAGCGCGGCCTCGGTAGCGGGAAGGTCTACATGCCCCGGATCGAAATCGCGCGCGCGCACGACCTGCGCCGCCGCGATCGCGACATCGCCGCGTGCGGCCGCCGCACGCGCCTGCTGCAACAGGTCCGACAACGCGTCCTCGCGTCCTTCCAGCGCGCGCAGGTGGTTGGGTGCGCGCGCCAGTACCTGCTGGAACAACGGCAAGGCGCTGTCATCGCTGCCGTCCAGGCGCCTGGCCTGCAGCGCCGATTCCGCGCGACCGAGCAGCGCACCGATGCCGGCACCGCTGTTCTGCTGCGCGCGCAGCCGCCCGGCCACCGCGTCGGCCTCCGCCTGTGGCACCTGCAGCTCGCGCGCGAGCGCAAGCGCACGTTGCGCGCCTGCGGTGTCACCGGCATCCAGCGCAGCGCGCGCCTGCACCAGGGCGGCCCGCCCGGTGCGTGCCAGGCCCGCGCGGGCCTGCGGGCGATCGCTGTCCAGCGCCAGCGCGGCGTCGTACAGCTCGCGCGCGCCACTGCCGTCGGCAGCACTCAATCGTCCTGCGGCCAATGCCCGGTCGCCGCGGTCGAGCAGCTGCTCGACCTGCGGCTCGTTCCAGAACCAGGTGGCCAGGGGGCGGCCGAAGGCCACCAGCAGCGCGAACACCAGCACCGCCACCAGCAGCGCCCACGCCCAGATGCGTCGCGCATGCCGGGCCTGCAGCCACCACCAGCGACCCTCGCGCCGCACGCGGCGCAGGGCGGCATGGGCGGCGTCCTCATGGTCCGGGTGGCGGCTCATTCCCTGAGCGTAGCGCGGGTCACGTGAGCTCAGCCCAGACGCCGCGCGTCGCTGACTCCAGGCAGGGCGTCGAGCTTGCCGAGCAGGGTCGACAGCTGCCCGTAGTCGCTCACCTTCAGGCGCAGCCGCAGGTGCGCGCGGCCGCTGTTGCGCACGTTGTCGCTGTGGATGTCGAGCACATATGCATCTTCCTGCGCGATCAGGTTGGTGATGTCCTTGAGCAGCCAGCGCCGGTCGACCGCATCGACCACCACGTCCACTTCGTAGCCACCGCCCGCCTGGCCCCACTCGACCGGCAGGATGCGCTGCGGGCTGGTCGCCGACAGGCGGGCCAGCGCGGCGCAGTCGGTACGGTGCACGGTGACCCCGCGCGTGCGGGTCAGGTACCCGACGATGGGTTCGCCGGCCACCGGCTGGCAGCAGCGCGCCAGCTGTACCAGCAGGTTGCCTACGCCCTGCACGGTGAACTTGGACTTGCCCAGGCTGTCGCGGCGCGCGGTCGGCCGCGGCATCGCCGGCACCGCGGGCTGGCTGGCGGCGCGTTCGGCTTCCAGCAACGCGCGGCTGACCTGGTGCGGCCCGGTGTCGCCCAGCGCGACCTGGATGTAGAGATCGTCGACGCTGTCGGCGTGGAACCGGCGCGCGGCCGCAGCCAGGTCCGCCTGCTGCAGGCCCAGGCGCTTCAGTTCCCGATCGAGCAGGTCGCGGCCGGCCTGCACGTTGCGCGCGCGGTCCAGCTTGTGGAACCAGCCCCGCACCTTTTCGCGCGACCGGTTGCTGGCCAGGTAACCACTGGAGGCCAGCAGCCAGTCGCGGCGCGGGTCGGCCTCCTTGCCGGTGAGGATCTCCACGCGGTCGCCGCTGCGCAGGCGGTAGGTCAACGGCACGATGCGGCCGTTGACCTTGGCGCCCCGGCAGCGGTGCCCGACCATGGTGTGCACGTGGTAGGCGAAGTCCAGCGGGGTGGCGCCCTGCGGCAGGTCCATCACCTCGTCCTTCGGACTGAGCGCATAGACCCGGTCTTCGGTCAGCTCCGCATCCAGCGCGCCGGCCAGTTCGCCCGCCGTTCCGTCCTGCGACTGCTCCAGCAGCTGCCGCATCCAGGTGATCTTGCGGTCGAAGGCCTTTTCCGCGCCCTTGCTGCCTTCCTTGTAGCGCCAGTGCGCGGCCACGCCGAGTTCGGCCTGCGCATGCATGTCATGGGTGCGGATCTGCACTTCGATGGTGCGCCCTTCCGGACCGACCACGGCGGTGTGCAGCGAGCGGTAGTCATTGGCCTTGGGGCGGGCGATGTAATCGTCGAACTCGCTGGGTACCGGCGCCCACAGCGAATGCACCACGCCCAGCGCGGCATAGCAGGCGGCCACGTCCTTGACCATCACCCGCACCGCGCGGATGTCGTACAGCTGCTCGTAGGCCAGCCGCTTCTTCTGCATCTTCCGCCAGATGCTGTAGATGTGCTTGGGCCGCCCGCTGACCTCGGCCTCGATCCCCTGGGCCAGCAGTTCGCGCGACAGCGCCTTCTTGACCTGCTCGACATAGCGCTCGCGCGCCAGCCGGGTTTCATCGACTTCGCGGGCGATGCGGCGATAGGTGTCCGGCTCCAGGTGGCGGAAGGCCAGGTCTTCCAGTTCCCACTTCAGCTGCCAGATGCCCAACCGGTTGGCCAGCGGCGCGTGGATGTCGCGGGTCAGCTGGGCCAGTGCCCGACGTTCCTCCTCGGGCAGGCGGTCGGCCGCGCGCATGCGCGCCAGCTGCCGCGCCAGCAGGATCGGCACCACGCGCAGGTCGTGGATGATCGACAGCAGCAGCCGGCGCAGGCCTTCGCTGTTGCGCCCGGCATCGCGGCCGGCATGCAGTGCCCAGACCTGGTCGGCTGCGTCCAGCCCGTCCAGCAGGCCGACCACCGCGGCCTTGTGGCTGCCCAGCGGCAGCGCGTCCAGGTCGCTACGCAGCCCGGGCAGGTCGAACAGCAACGCGGCCAGCAGGGCGCTGTCGTCGGCCGACAGCAGGGCCAGTGCATCGAGGGTGTCGGCCAGCACCGGCCACGCGGCGGTCGGGGCGTGCGCGCCCGGCGCGTCCTGCCAGCGCTGCAGCAACGCCTCGCGCAACGCGGGCGGCAGGGCGGCGGCCGAGGGGCGGTTCAACAGGCCATCCAGGCCGGGGACGGAAGCGCGGTTCACAGCATCATGCAGACAAGACAGAGAGCCCTACACTAGCGCTGCTATCGTTGCCCGACAATCACAACCGTCGTCCGTACCCGTCAATTGCATTCCTGGAGAGCTGCCATGCGTTTTTCCCGTCTGAGGTTGTTGGCCTGCGCGGCCGTGCTGTTGGGTCTTGCCGGGCCGGCCCTGGCCCAGCGCGTTGTCGGAGGCGACCTGCAGCAGCAGATGTCCCCCGCCGAATTCAAGGCTGCCGGCCTGGACAAGCTCAACCCGGCCGAACTGGCCGCACTCAACGGCTGGCTGCAGGGCAAGGTCGCCGCCGTCACCGCCGACGTGCGTGAACAGGCACGCGAGGAAGCGCGCGAGGAAGGCCGCCAGGAAGTGATCAAGAAGACCCGCGGGTTCTTCGATTTCGGCAGCAAGGAACCGATCGTCAGCACGCTGCAGGGCGAATTCCGCGGCTTCGGCAAGGGGCGCCGCTACCTCCTGGCCAACCAGCAGGAGTGGGAGCAGACCGACGACGCCACGCTGTCGGGGGTGCGCCGCACCAATCCGGAGGTGACGGTCACGCCCGGGCTGATGGGCTCGTGGTACCTGCAGGTCAAGGGCAGCAATACCCGCACCAAGGTCCAGCGCATCAAGTAAGCCGCGGCGCCCCGTGCCGACCCGGCAGGGGGCGCGTCCGGCTCAGGCCTGGCGCAATGCCGCCACGCGCTGGGCCAGCTTCTTGGCCGAAATGCCGGTTTTCGCACCCAGTTCCTGCGCGAACAGCGACACCCGCAGTTCTTCCAGGTCCCAGCGCAGCGCCTGCCATTGCGGGCGTCCGCGCAGGCCCCGCGCCTGCGCCTCTTCCAACGCCTCCAGGAACGGACGCAACTCCAGCATGCGGGCCTGGTCGCGCGGTGGATCGCGCTTGGCGCGCTCGCTGCGCAGGATCATCGCGCGCAGGTAGCGCGGGTACTGCGCCAGCGCATCGGCGGGCGTTTCGCGCAGGAAACCGGGGTGGACCAGGGCCGCGAGCTGCTGCTCCAGGTCATCCAGGTTGCCGCGTGCCCAGCCCATCAACGGCGCCTCCAGCGCCGGTTTCAGCTCGGCCACATGGGCCAGGATGTTCTCGGCCAGCTTCAGCCGTGCCATCGCTTCACCGAACAGGTCGCGCCCGGCGGCATCGCGCCGCTTGGCGAACGCTGCAGGGTCGCGGATCTCGCCCAGGCCGTCGGCCAGCACGGCATTCATCGCCGCATCGACCAGGTCGCCACGCAGGCGTTCCTGCGATTCGATCGCCGCGTACAGCAACCCCGTCTTGGGCGGCACCGGCAGCTGTTTGCGCGCCTGCTTGGCCTTGTCGGCCAGCGCGATCTCCAGCAGTCGGCGCACGCCGCGCGGGTGCTGCTCCAGCGCTTCGTTGCGGTCGGCGAAGATCCGCAGCGACGCCGTGTCGCCCGCATCGACCAGCGCCGGATACGCCGGCACACCGGCTTCGCCGGGAACCTGCAGCGGAATGGCGCTGGAGGGGAACTCGCGCAGGCCTTCGGCAGCAAGCGCGCGCCCGGCGCGTTCGGCGAAGGCATCGCCCGCCTGTTCGCCGAAACGGGCACGCAGCGCGTCCAGGTCGCGCGAGGCGGCCAGCAGCTTGCCCTGTGCATCGTGCAGGCGCAGGTTCATGCGCAGGTGCGCGTCCAGCGCGGTTTCGTCGAAATCCAGCGCGCTCACCTGGGCGCCAGTGGCCTTGGACAGGAAACGCGCCAGTTCGCCGCGCAGGTCGTCGGCGCTGGGAGCCGGGAAGGCTTCGGCAAAGGCGCGTCCGAAGTCCGGCGCCGGCACGTAGTTGCGGCGCATGGCCTTGGGCAGGCTGCGGATCAGCGCCGAGGCCTTGTCGGCGACGAAGCCGGGCGCCAGCCACGACAAGCGCGCCGGGTCCAATGCATTGAGGAGGTGCAGCGGCACGTCCAGGCTCACCCCGTCGTCCTCGCTGCCGGGCTCGAAGCGGTAATGCAGCGCAAGCCGCGCATCGCCCAGCGGCAGGTACTTGGGATAGCGTTCGGCGTCGCTGCCCTCGCCGGGCAGCAGGTCGGCCAGCGACCAGGCCACGGCGCGGCGTTTTTCGGGAGCCAGGCCCTTCCACCAGCTGTCCAGGCCCGCGGCCGAATGGATCTCCGCCGGAATGCGGTCCAGGTACCAGCGCGCCTGCCAGTCCTCATCGGCCACGATACCGGCGCGGCGCAGCTTGGCTTCCTCTTCGCGGGCCTGTTCCAGGACCTTCAGGTTGTCGGCGATGACGCTGGCACGGGTGTTGATCTCACCGCTCACCAGCGCCTGGCGCACGAAGATGTCGTGCGCCTCGCCCGGCGCGATGCGACCGTAGTGCACCGGCTTCTTCGGCGCCAGCACCAGCCCGAACAGGCTGATCTGCTCGGAGGCCAGCACCTGGCCCTGCGCGCGCGACCAGTGCGGGTCGAAGTGCTTGCGCAGCAGCAGGTGTGGCAGTTCGGCGATCACCCAGTCCGGCTCGATCGCCGCGTTGGTCAGGCCCCACACCTTCTGCGTATCCAGCAACGTGGCGGCCAGCAGCCACGGCGGCGGGCGCTTGGCCATCACCGAACCGGGGAACGGCAGGAAGCGGCGCTGGCGCGGGGCGAGGAAATCGCCCTTGTCGCTGCGATGTCCGATCTGGGTGGGCAGGCCGGCGATCAGCGCGCGGTGCAGGGTCTGGTAGGCATGGGCGCGGACGCGGTCGCTGAAGCCGGCACGCGCGTCGGCGGCAGGGGCAGCCGGTGCAGGGGCGGCCGTCGGCGCGGCCGCAGCGGGTGTTTCGACCTTGCCCTCGCGGGCCAGACGCGCGGCGCGGTGCTGCTGGCCACGGGTGACCTTGGCCTTTGCGGCGTCATCCCGTACCGGTGCAGGCGCCGACGATCCTGCCAGCAGCGGCGCCATCGCGCTGTCCACGGGCTCCTCGTTCCAGCCCAGCTCCTCGCACAGCACGCGCAGCTGGCGGTGCAGCTCGCGCCACTCGCGCATGCGCAGGAAACCGAGGAAATGGCGTTCGCACCAGCCGCGCAGCTTGGACTGGGTCAGGTCTTCGTGGGCCTGGCGGTAGCCGTCCCACAGGCGCAGCACGCCCACGAACTCCGAGCGGCCATCGGCGAACAGCGCGTGCGCGTTGTCGGCCGCCGCGCGCGCCTCCGGTGGCCGCTCGCGCGGATCCTGGATCCCCAGGAACGAGGCGATCACCAGCATCGGCCGCAGGCAGCCCTGTGCCTGGGCGGCGACCAGCATGCGCGCCAGCTTGACGTCCACCGGCAGGCGCGCCATCTGCCGCCCGATCGCGGTCAGCCGGCGCTCGTCGTCCACCGCGCCCAGTTCGCCCAGCTGCTGCCAGCCATCGGCGATGGCGCGCTCGTCGGGCGCCTCCAGGAACGGAAAATCCTCGATCCGGCCCAATCCGAGCTGCAGCATGCGCAGGATCACGCCGGACAGGCTGGAGCGGCGGATTTCCGGGTCCGTGAACTCGGCGCGCGACTGGAAGTCCGCTTCCGAATACAGGCGATAGCAGATGCCTTCCGACACGCGGCCGCAGCGACCCTTGCGCTGGTTGGCGCTGGCCTGCGAAATCGCCTCGATATGCAGGCGATCCAGCTTCTGGCGTGGACTGTAGCGCTTGACCCGGGCCAGGCCGGGGTCGATCACGTAGCGGATGCGCGGCACCGTGAGCGAGGTTTCGGCCACGTTGGTGGCCAGCACGATGCGCCGCCTGCTGCCGGGACTGAACACCATGTCCTGGTCTTTCACCGACAGCCGCGCGTACAGCGGCAGCACGTCGGTTTCGCGGTACTTGCGCCGTTCCAGCGCCTGGTGCGCATCGCGGATCTCGCGCTCGCCAGGGAAGAACAACAGGATGTCGCCGCGCGGGTCGGCGCGGGTGATCTCATCCACCGCCGCCACCACCGCGTCGTTGACCGTGCGCTCGCCATCGCGGCCACCGTCCGCGTCGCCGCCCCCCTCGCCTTCCAGCGGCCGGTAGCGCACTTCCACCGGGAAGGTGCGGCCTTCCACGCTGATCACCGGCGCATCGTCGAAGTGCTGGGCGAAACGCGAGGTGTCGATGGTCGCCGAGGTGACGATCAGCTTCAGGTCCGGGCGCCTGCGCAGCAGCTGCTTGAGGTAGCCGAGCAGGAAATCGATGTTGAGGCTGCGCTCGTGCGCCTCGTCGACGATGATCGTGTCGTACTGCGACAGCCATCGGTCGCTGCTGATCTCGGCCAGCAGGATGCCGTCGGTCATGAACTTGATGCGGGTGTCATCGCCGACGCGGTCGGTGAAGCGCACCTGGTAGCCCACCGTGGTGCCCAGCTCCGAATGCAGTTCCTGCGCGACGCGGGTGGCCACCGCGCGTGCGGCAATCCGTCGCGGCTGGGTGCAGCCGATCATGCCGGCCACGCCGCGCCCGGCGGCCAGGCACAGCTTGGGCAGCTGCGTGGTCTTGCCCGACCCGGTTTCGCCGGCAATCACCACCACCTGGTGGTCGCGGATCAGCGCGGTGATGCGCTCGGCTTCACGCGCAATCGGCAGGCTGTCGTCCAGAGTGACCGACGGCAGGTTGCGTGCCCGCGCCTGGCGCCGCTGCACCGATGCCTGCAGCGCCTGCTCGAAGGCGGCGGCGACGCCCGCGTCGGCCGGTTTGGCCCGGCAGCGCGACAACAGCCCGAGCAGACGCCCGCGGTCCCGGCTCATGGCCCCATCGATGGCGGCCTGCTGCGAAGACAGGGACGAAGCGGCAGGTTGTTTGATAGCGGTCATCAATCGAATCGTTTGGTACGTATGAGTACATCTGAAGGTTAGTCTGATCTATTGTGAAGGCCATCCACTCCACGAAGAGGAACTCCCCCATGGCGAAGACCAAATCCCCCACGAAACCGAAGGCCACCCGGCAGAAGCTGGCGGCCGGCATCCCGGCGGCACCGGCGGCACCGTCGGCCCCCAACATCGATATCGGGATCAAGGTGGGCGATCGCAAGAAGATTGCCGATGGACTGGCGGCCTACCAGGCTGACGCGTTCACGCTGTACCTGAAGACCCACAATTTCCATTGGAACGTCACCGGCTCGATGTTCAACTCGCTGCACCTGATGTTCGAAACCCAGTACACCGAGCAGTGGGCAGCCCTGGACGAGGTTGCAGAACGCATCCGCGCACTGGGCTTCAATGCCCCGGGCTCCTACCGCGAGTTCGCCGCCCTGACCTCGATCGCCGAGGAACCGGGCCTGACCGACAGCGCGGACTGGCGTGAAATGGTACGCCAGTTGGTGGTCGCCAACGAAGCGGTCTGCCGCACCGCCCGCAAGGTGCTGGACGTGGCCGACGACGCCGACGACGCCCCCACCGAGGACCTGATGACCCAGCGCCTGCAGACCCACGAGAAGTACGCCTGGATGCTCCGCTCGCTCCTCCAGTAACGCCCGGGCCCGTTCCCCCGATGTTTCATCGGGGGAATTCCGGACGGGGAACGCCCCCCGGAACCGGTAAACTAGGGCGATGTCTTCCCGCCCCGCGCACGAACTGCTGCACCGCATTTTTGGCTACGACGATTTCCGCGGTCCGCAGCAGGCGATCGTCGAGCATGTCGCGGCCGGTAACGACGCGCTTGTCCTGATGCCCACCGGCGGCGGCAAGTCGCTGTGCTACCAGGTGCCCTCCCTGCTGCGCGAAGGCACCGGCATCGTCATTTCGCCGCTGATCGCGCTGATGCAGGACCAGGTGGAAGCGCTGCGCCAGCTCGGCGTGCGCGCCGAATTCCTGAATTCGACCCTCGACGGCGAAACCGCCGCCCGGGTGGAGCGCGAACTGCTCGCCGGCGAACTGGAACTGCTGTACGTCGCGCCCGAGCGGCTGCTGACCGGGCGCTTCCTGTCGCTGCTGGCACGCAGCCGGATTGCCCTGTTCGCCATCGACGAGGCCCATTGCGTCTCGCAGTGGGGCCACGACTTCCGGCCCGAGTACCGCCAGCTCACCGTGCTGCACGAGCGCTGGCCGGACGTGCCGCGCATCGCGCTGACCGCCACCGCCGACCCGCCCACCCAGCGCGAGATCGCCGAGCGCCTGGACCTGACCAACGCCCAGCACTTCGTCAGCTCCTTCGACCGCCCCAACATCCGCTACACCGTGGTCCAGAAGGACAACGCCAAGCGCCAGCTGCTGGATTTCCTGCGCGGGCACCGCGACGAGGCGGGCATCGTCTACTGCATGTCGCGGCGCAAGGTCGAGGAAACCGCCGAATTCCTGTGCAAGGAGGGCATGAACGCCCTGCCCTACCACGCCGGCCTGCCGGCCGAGGTGCGCGCTGCCAACCAGCGCCGCTTCCTGCGCGAGGACGGCATCGTGATGTGCGCCACTATCGCCTTCGGCATGGGCATCGACAAGCCCGACGTACGCTTCGTGGCGCACACCGACCTGCCCAAGTCGATGGAAGGCTATTACCAGGAAACCGGCCGCGCCGGCCGCGACGGCGAGCCGGCCGAGGCCTGGCTGTGCTACGGCCTGGGCGATGTGGTCCTGCTCAAGCAGATGATCGAGCAGTCCGAGGCCGGCGAGGAACGCAAGGCGCTGGAGCGCTCCAAGCTGGACCACCTGCTGGGCTACTGCGAATCCATGCAGTGCCGGCGCCAGGTGCTGCTGGCCGGGTTCGGCGAGACCTATCCGCAGCCGTGCGGCAACTGCGACAACTGCCTGCAGCCGCCGGATGCCTGGGATGCCAGCGTGGCCGCGCAGAAGGCGCTGAGCTGCGTGTACCGCAGCGGCCAGCGCTTCGGCGTGGGCCACCTGATCGACATCCTGCGTGGCGGCGAGAACGACAAGATCCGCCAGTTCGGCCACACCGAACTGAGCACCTATGGCATCGGCAAGGACCTGGATGCCCGCACCTGGCGCAGCGTGTTCCGCCAGCTTGTCGCGGCCGGCCTGCTGGAAGTGGACAGCGACGCCTACGGCGGCCTGCGCCTCACCGACGGCAGCCGGCAGGTGCTCAAGGGCCAGCGCAAGGTGATGATGCGCCGCGAAAGCGCCAAGACCCGCGAACGCGACCGCAGCGGGCAGCGCACCGGCCTGTCGGTGCTGCCGCAGGACCTGGCGCTGTTCAACGCGCTGCGCGGGCTGCGCGCCGAGCTGGCGCGCGAGCAGAACGTGCCGGCCTTCGTGATCTTCCACGACAGCACCCTGCGCAACATCGCCGAACAGCGCCCCACCAGCATCGACGCGCTGGGCCGGGTCGGCGGCATCGGCGGCACCAAGCTGACCCGCTACGGCGAGCGCCTGGTCGAGATCGTGCGCGAGGAAGGCTGAGCCGCATGCGCTCGACCGGACCCACGTCCAGAGTTGAACCCGCTGTTCAGCGATGGGTGCGCCTGCCGCGCTTTGGCGCTAAGGTGGCGCCCATGTCTGCCGGTGGCCTGCTCCTGCGCGTGGTGTTGATGCTCAGCCTGTTGCTCAACGGGCTGAACGCGGCCATGGCCGGTCCGATGGTGCTGGCCATGGCGATGCCGGCCGCCCCCACCGAGGACGCCCCGGCACCGCCCTGCCATGGCGAAGGACACGCCGCGATGCACGGCGAGCGGGCTGACACGCCGCCGCCTGCCCAGGCACCCGACGACAGCGAGCACTGCAGGATCAAGGACTGCCTGCGCAACTGCGCCCAGCAGCCGGGCCTGACCGCCCAGATCGCCTGGATCCCCACACCGCCGCCGCTGTCGCCGGCGCCGCTGCCGGCCACCCAGGACGTCCTGCGCAGCCTGCCGCTGGACCGCATCACCCGCCCTCCCATCGCCTGACCGGAGCTGACCGGGCCGGCGCTCGCCACGAACGCCTGCTCGACGCGACGCCGTGCTGCCGCACGCGCGTCCTGCCGGCACCTGCGCGTGCCCTCGGATTCGATTCGGAGTTGCAATGTCACACCCCTCTTCCCCCGGCGCGGGCGCTCCGCCCGTGCCATCGCGGCGCCTGTTCGTGCAGGGTCTGGCCGCCGGCGGCGTGGTTGCCGGCCTGGCCGGCGCCGTGCCCGCGCGCGCCCTGGCCGATGCCGGCCCCCGCGTGGCCACCGCCCCGCAGGTCCTCAGCGGCCAGCAGTTCCATCTGAGCATCGGCGAGTCGCTGGCCAACTTCACCGGTCGCACCCGGCCGGCCATCACCGTCAACGGCAGCCTGCCGGCGCCGATCCTGCGCTGGCGCGAAGGCGACACCGTCAGCGTGCGCGTGGCCAACGCCCTGCAGGGCCATCCCACCTCGATCCACTGGCACGGCATCCTGCTGCCGGCCAACATGGACGGCGTGCCCGGCCTGAGCTTCAATGGCATCGCCCCCGGCGAGGCGTACGACTACCGCTTCACCCTCAGGCAATCGGGCACCTACTGGTACCACAGCCATTCGATGTTCCAGGAACAGGCCGGCCTGTACGGGGCACTGATCGTCGATCCGCTGCAGCCGGCCCCCTACCGGTTCGACCGCGAGCACGTGATCCTGCTCTCGGATTGGACCGACATGGACCCGGGCGCGCTGTTCCGGCGCATGAAGAAGCTCGCCGAGCACGACAACTACTACAAGCGCACCTTGCCGGACTTCCTGCGCGACGTGCGCCGCGAAGGCTGGAGCGCGGCCACCGCCGACCGTGGCATGTGGGGGCGGATGCGGATGACCCCGACCGACATCTCCGACATCAACGCCCACACCTACACCTACCTGCTCAACGGCACCGCACCGGCGGGCAACTGGACCGGCCTGTTCCGCAGTGGCGAACACGTGCTGCTGCGCTTCATCAACGGCGGCTCCATGACCTACTTCGACGTGCGCATCCCCGGCCTGAAGATGACCGTGGTGGCCGCCGACGGGCAGTACATCCACCCGGTGAGCATCGACGAATTCCGCATTGCCCCTGCCGAAACGTTCGATGTCATCGTCGAACCCAGTGGCCAGGACGCGTACACGATCTTCTGCCAGGACATGGGCCGAACCGGCTACGCCGCCGGCACCTTGGCCGTGCGCCACGGGCTGCAGGCGCCGATCCCCGCGCGCGACCCACGCCCGCTGCTGACCATGAGCGACATGGGGCATGACATGGGTGGCATGGGCCACGACATGAAGGGCATGGAAGGCGGCTGCGGCGCCAACATGGGCCACGCCGGCCATGGCAGCAACAGCAAGGCGCCACGCCACCCCGCGAGCGAGAACGGCAACCCGCTGGTCGACATGCAGAGCGCGGCCACCGAGCCCAAGCTCGACGACCCCGGCATCGGACTGCGCGACAACGGCCGCCAGGTGCTCACCTACGGCGCGATGCGCAGCCTGTTCGAGGATCCGGATGGCCGCGAGCCGTCGCGGGAGGTCGAACTGCACCTCACCGGACACATGGAAAAGTTCAGCTGGTCGTTCGATGGCGTTCCGTTCGCCAGCGCCGAACCGCTGCGCCTGAACTACGGCGAGCGCATGCGCATCGTGCTGGTCAACGACACCATGATGCAGCACCCGATCCACCTGCACGGCGTGTGGAGCGACCTGGAAAATGCCGGCGGCGAGTTCCAGCTGCGCAAGCACACCATCGACATGCCACCCGGCACCCGCCGCAGCTACCGCGTGCGCGCCGATGCGCTGGGTCGCTGGGCCTACCACTGCCACCTGCTGTATCACATGGAAGCAGGGATGATGCGCGAAGTGAGGATTGAAGAATGAAGCTGCTCACTGTTGCGCTGCTCACCGCCATCGCGGGACCGGCGTGGGCGCAGTCACATGCGCACGCACATGCCGATGAAACACCCGCTACTGCACCGGCTGCGGTGGACCATTCGAAGAGGGACCACTCGTCGATGGATCACGGCGCCATGGACCATGGCACCGCGCCGAGCGCGCCGCGCGAACCCATTCCCGAGGTCACCGACGCCGACCGTGCGGCCGCCTTCCCGCCCATCAACCATGATGCGATGGAGCACGCGCCCAACGTGCACAGCCTGCTGCTGATCAACCGGCTGGAGCATTGGGATGGCCAGCACGGCACCGGCCAAACCTGGGAAGCCAGTGGGTGGATTGGCGGCGACATCAACCGCCTGTGGCTGCGCAGCGAAGGCGAACGCAGTGGCGGGCGCACCGAAGCGTCCGACCTGGAAGTGCTGTACGGACGCAGCGTATCGCCGTGGTGGGACGTGCTGGTCGGCGTGAAGCAGGACTTCCGTCCGGCGGACTCACGCACCTGGGCCGCGATCGGCATCCAGGGGCTGGCCCCATACAAGTTCGAAACCTCGGCGACGGCGTATGTCGGCGACGGTGGACAACTGGCGGCCACGCTAGAGGTCGAGTACGAACTGCTGCTCACCAACCGCCTGATCCTGCAGCCGCTGGTGGAAGCCACGCTGGCCGCCAGGGACGAACCCGAACACGGCATGGGTGCCGGCCTGAACAAGGTCGAAGCCGGGCTGCGCCTGCGCTACGAGTTCAGCCGTCGCTTCGCGCCGTACATCGGCATCAGCCACGAGCGTCTGTTCGGCGAGACCGCTGATTACCACCAGGCGGCAGGCGAACACACCCGGGATACGCGCTGGGTGGCCGGCGTCCGCGTCTGGTTCTGACCGGCACTCCCGGGCGCCATGCGCCCGGGGATTCCCGCGACGGTCAGAAATCGAACAGGTCGGACAGGAAGCTTTCCTTCTTCTTCTTCCGGTAACCCTGCTGGTCGCCGTAGTGCTGTTGGCCCAGGTGGCGCGTATCGCGATGCTGTACCTGCTGGTACACCTGCTGCTGCGGCTGCGGCTGCGGCGCGGCGGCCTGGACCGGCGCGGGCGCGGCAGCACCGGCCGAGCGCTCGATGATCTTGTCCAGCTCGCCGCGGTCCAGCCACACGCCCCGGCATTGCGGGCAGTAATCGATCTCGATCCCCTGGCGTTCGGACATCACCAGGGCCTGGGTCGTGCATACGGGGCATTGCATGGAACTGTCTCCCAGTGGACAAACCCCGACTGTACCGTGACCTTCCTGACCGTTTGGCAACAAACCCGGCGTTCAGGGCGCTGCTTGCACGATCTCCTCACCCGGCGCTGCCCATACTCCGCGCCGCCCCGCTCCAATTTCCAGGGAAACCCGCGTCATGCTGTTGTCCAAGCGCCACGTCGAACCGCGCGTGCTGTTGATCGAAGATACCGAAGACACCCGTGAGCTGAGCCGCCTCACCCTGGAAAGCCAGGCCTGCGAAGTTGCCGCCGTCAGCTCGGCCGAAGCCGCGCTTGGCCTCCTGCAGGCCGGCGAGCGCTTCGACCTGGTCTTCACCGACGTCTGCCTGGGCGGGCTGAGCGGCATCGACGCCGCCCAGCGCATTCGCCAGCAGTTCCCCAGCCTGCCCGTGCTGGTCACCTCCGGCCTGCAGCCGGACCGGGTCACCCCGCAGCTGGCCCCGGGCATCCACTTCCTGCCCAAGCCCTATTCGATGAGCGAACTGCTGGACGCCATCCGCGCCTGCTTCGGCGACCACGACGTCGACCGCGCGGCCTGAGCGGGGCAACCATGCTACGGCGCGCCGGTTGCGCGTTGCTTTCATCAGGATTTCATCGGACGCTGCGCATCGTGCGCGGAACAGGGTCGGCTGCCCGGCCCTGAAGCCTGCCGCTCATCACCCGTCCACCCTGCTGGAATCCTGATCATGCAGACCCGATTGCTGCTTGGCACTCCCCTGTTGCTGCTGGCCTCGCTGACCGACGTACGCGCCGATGATTTCGTCACCTGCGAAAGCCGGGACAACCGTTACCAGTCCTGTGCCCTCCCCTACGCCGGCTACGTCACCCTTGACCGCAAGCTGTCCGGCGCCGATTGCCGCCAGGGCCGCAGCTGGGACTACGACCGCCGCAACGTGTGGGTCGACGACGGCTGCCGCGCCTCGTTCCGCGTGCGCGGCGACGACCGCCACCATGACCGCGATGACGACAACCACGACGCCAAGGTGGCGGCCGGCGTGCTGGTCGGGGCTGCCATCCTGGGCGCGCTGGTGCATAACGCCAACAAGCAGGATGAGCGCTACGACGATGACAACTACCAGGGCGCGCGCCATACCTCGTACGTGCCCAGCTGGATGATCGGCGAGTTCGAAGGTTACAACCCGATGTACAACACCGACATCCGCATGCGCATCGACGCCGACGGCCGCATGTCGGCGCAGGCGCGCGGGCAGAATCTGTCCGGCTGGGTCAACGGCGGCCAGCTCAACGTGGGCAACAGCGTGTTCGACATCAACCAGAGTCGCGATGGCTTCGTCACCACCGAAGTGGGCGACCGCCAGAACGAGGTCCGCTACCGCCGCGTTCGCTGACCGCCACAGGCGCCGGCCCGCGGGCCGGCGCCCGTTGTTCATCCGCCGATCTTGCAGCTCAGGCGCGTGCCATAGAAGTCCAGCGTGGCTTCGCCCTGGTGTTCCCAGAACTCCACCCCTTCGCGCGTATACCGGGCGCCGCTGGCCGAGGGTGCGGCAAAGGCGATGGCCTGGTCGCGCCCCAAGCGGATGACCGCCACCTGCGGGTCCAACGCGTTGTAGAACACCACGGAAAGCGGCTTGCTGGCGTCGTCGCAGGCATACTGCACCGCCTTCGCGGCGGGTGCCGACGGCGACGCCAGGCGCAGCTCGACGATGCGGGTCTGGTAGGACTCCAGCAGGCAGCGATTGGCATCCACCGCCTGCCAGCAGGCGTCGCGGCCCTTGATCCAACCGCGCTGTTCGGCTGCGACATCCAGCTCGCCCGGCCCGGTCTGCGCCGCGCGGTACAGGGCGGCAAGCTCGCGATCCAGCGCGGATAGGCGGCCGTCGCCGCAGACCGTCTTCTCGGCGTCGTTGGCGGCCTTGGCACAGTCGAACGACGGCCCCTCCTTCGCGCCGGTGGCAGGCGCCGCGGGCGACGTAACCGGGGCCGGCGATTCATTGGTCGGCGTAGCCGGAGCGGCACGCGTCGCCGGATCGCTCGGGGCGGGCTTGCAGGCGGCCAGCGCAAGTGCGCCCAGGCCGATCAGCACAAAACGGTTCATGGCAACTCCACTGCAGTGAAAGCAAACGCGGCCAGTCTGCGCCATGCGACGCCCAGGCCGCGTGTACGCACGTCTCTATTCAATCGTGCAGTCGTCCGTGCGTGCGGACTCCGGCAGGACTTCGATGCTGCCGGCCTCCAGCTGCGCCAGGATCGATTCGGGCCCACGCCAGCTGCGCCACTGCAGCCCGACGCTGGCCGCGCGTGGATCATGGATCCGATCCACCACCGGCAGCGACCAGCCGCGCCGGTCGTATTCGGCCAGCCACTGGGGGCAGCGCAGGGCCAGCACGTCACGCGGCCGGCTGACCAGGGCGTCGCAGTCTTCGCGCTGGAACGGCGTCCAGCCACTGGCAAGGTAGCGCTGGAACGCGGGGCCGCCGTTGCCCAGCGCCGCAACGTGCGCGTCGGCGACATCGCGCACGTCGATGCCCCGGTGCAGACGGTACAGCAGCATGCGGTCGGGCGTTTCCGGGAAGCAGCGCGACATCCGGATCACCCGCACCTGCAGGTCCGGTCCCGCAGCCTCTTCCAGCCACTGCTCGGCGGCGAGCTTGGAGCGGTGGTAAACGGTCTTCGGCAGCGGCGGCGTGTCCTCGTCCACCCAGGTACACCCCCCGGGCACGATCGCGTGCCCGTACAGCGCGGTGGTGCTGGTAAAGACCAGCCGCCCCACTCCCGAATCGCGGGCCAGCATCGCCAACGTGCGGGTGCCTTCCACATTGATGCGCTGGAACTCGCTGTCGCTGAACAGCCCGACGTGCGGCGCATGCAGCGCGGCGGCGTGGATGACCGCATCCACGCCCTGCAGCGCTTTGGACAGAATGCGGGTATCGGTGAAATCAGCCACGTGACGCGTGGTCGCAAACGGACTGCGGTCGATGCCCACCACATCGTGGCGGGAGGCCAACGCGCCAAAGATGGCGCGACCCACTCGGCCTGAACTTCCTGTCAGGAGAATCTTCACTGGAGAGCACACGTCAGCGCCCGGGAGCTACCGGGATGCCCGAAGTGTAGTAGAGCCACGCCCTGCGTGGCTTGACCGGTGCCGGAATCGGCCCGCCAGACCGAACGCGTTGCGCCGCGCGCTCCGAAACGTTGAAGGGCTGCTGGAGCACGTCGTCGGTTGATACACACGGCCACAAAAAAGGCGCCCCAAGGGCGCCGGATTTCTCATGCAATTGGTGGGCCGTGATGGATTCGAACCATCGACCAAAAGATTAAAAGTCTTCTGCTCTACCGACTGAGCTAACGGCCCATTGCATGCCCCGACTTCACGCCGGGGGTGCGCATTCTAACCCATCTTGCGGCGCAGGCGTACCCCGTCGCGATCAGGCGTAGCGGGTCGGGTCGGCCACGCCGGCGTCAGCGAAGCCCTGGGCGCGCAGGCGGCAGGCGTCGCAGTGGCCGCAGGCCGCGCCGGTGGCGTCGGCGTTGTAGCAGGACACGGTCAGGCCGAAGTCCACGCCCAGGCGCACGCCTTCACGCACGATGTCGGCCTTGCTCAGGAACTGCAGCGGCGCGTGCACCTGGATGCCCGCCCCTTCCACGCCCGCCTTGGTGGCGAGGTTGGCCAGGGTCTGGAAGGCACTGATGAACTCGGGGCGGCAGTCGGGGTAGCCGGAATAGTCCACCGCGTTGACGCCGCAGAAGATGTCGTTGGCGCCCAGCACTTCGGCCCAGCCCAGCGCCACCGACAGCATGATGGTGTTGCGCGCGGGCACGTAGGTAACCGGAATGCCCTCGCCGCCCGCTTCGGGCACGTCGATGTCGTCGGTCAGGGCCGAACCGCCGATGCTGCGCAGGTCGACGTTGACGGTCTTGTGCGCGACCACGCCCAGGGCCTGGGCCACGGCGGCGGCGGCGTCCAGTTCCGAAGTATGGCGCTGGCCATAGCGGACGCTCAGGGCGTGCACGGCGAAGCCCTGCTCGCGGGCGATGGCGACGACAGCGGCGGAATCCATGCCGCCGGACAGGAGGACAACTGCATTCTTCATGAGGGTGTTTCCGGTGGGTTGCGGGAAAGCCAGCACGCTGTCCCGCGCCGGTACATCAAGGGAGGTCGAACAGGCTCATCGCCCGGGCTCGTCGTCCCATAGGATCTTGTGGAGCTGCATCTGGAAGCG
>Ga0209257_1000760_pt1 | contig 48318 bp, 42 predicted proteins | sample AraplaCvi_mCL_r2_FD_184277 | JGI IMG/M metagenome (GOLD analysis project Ga0209257, IMG submission 184277) | Arabidopsis root microbial communities from North Carolina, USA - plate scrape MF_Cvi_mCL_r2 (SPAdes) (version 2) | ecosystem: Host-associated > Plants > Roots > Endosphere | place: USA...
ACCAAAGGTCCAAAACCCTACCAACACGATCACATCACTACCCTCTTCGCCGCGGGGTGGAGCAGCCCGGTAGCTCGTCAGGCTCATAACCTGAAGGTCACAGGTTCAAATCCTGTCCCCGCACCCAGGACTTCAAAGGCGAAGCTTTCAGCGGCTTCGAAGTGTGGCTTTAGCGCCACTTCCAACGGCGTTCTGCTCGCCGTCGACCCGTGTCACACGAAAATTTATCGCCCGGACCGGCCTCGGCTTGAGATTCTGCCATCAAACCCCGTAGCGCGTTTCTCTGATTTGCGTCATGAGAGCAGGATGGAAGGACGCGGGTCGGCAACTGGCCCGCCGAATGAGGTTTTGAGGATAAGATGGCGAACGGTGTCGTTAAGTGGTTCAACCCGGCCAAGGGCTTTGGTTTCATTCAGCCCGAGGACGGCGGCCAGGACGTGTTCGTCCACATCGCCGCGGTTGAACGCTCGGGCCTGTCGGGCCTGAACGAAGGTGACCAGGTTTCCTACGAACTGGAAGAAGATCGCCGCTCGGGCAAGACCTCGGCCGGCAATCTGCGCGTGACCGGCCAGGGCGCGGCCCCGTCGGCTCCGCGCCGTCCGGCCCGTGACTTCGGCGCCCCGCGCGGCGGCGGCTACGACGCTCCGCGTGGCGGCGGCTACGGCGGCGGCGGCACGGGCGAAGCCGGCACGGGCGTGGTGAAGTGGTTCAACAGCACCAAGGGCTTCGGCTTCATCCAGCCGGACAATGGCGGCGGCGACATCTTCGTGCACATCTCGGCCGTTGAACGCGCCGGCCTGCGCGGCCTGAACGAAGGTCAGCAAGTCGGCTACGAACTGGAACAGGATCGCCGCTCGGGCAAGACCTCGGCCGGCAACCTGCGCATCCTCTAAAGGATACGAAAATCCGGCCGGACGCGGAGCGTTCGGCCGGCGCTTCGATCCCGGAATCAGGCCCCGCTGGAGCCTTTCCCCGTCGCTGAGACGGTGGAGGGGTTCCTGCGGGGCCTTTTCTTTGGCTGGATCGCCCCGAAAGGCGCGGCGAGCGCCGCCTCTTCAGATCAGCCGGTGCTCGCGCTCCGCCGCCGCCTGGTTGACCGCCAGGGCCGTGACGTTGGCGATGCCGCGCGCGGTGACGCTGGGCGTCAGCACGTGCAGCGGCCGGCTCATGCCCAGCAGCAGCGGGCCGACCAGCAGGCCCTCGGTGGCGGCGCTGAGCAGGGTCAGGGCGATGTTGGCCGCGTCCAGGGTCGGCATGACCAGCAGGTTCGCCGAGCCCTTCAGGGCGCTGTCGTGCACCAGGCGGTCGCGCAGGGCCTGGGAGAGGGCGGCGTCGGCGTGCATCTCGCCGTCGACCTCGAGCTCGGGCGCGCGTTCGCGCACCAGGGCCAGGGCCTCACGCATCTTGCGGGCGGTCGGCGAGTTCGAGGCCCCGAAGCTGGAGTGCGACAGCAGGGCGGCCTTGGGCGTCAGGCCGAACCGGCGCACGGATTCGGCGGCCAGCAGGGTCATCTCGGCCACCTGCTCGGCGGTCGGGTCGACATTGACGTGGGTGTCGCAGAAGAACAGCGTGCCGTTGTCGATGATCAGGGCCGACAGGGCGTAGACCCGGTCGACGTTCTCGCGCTTGGGAATGATCGGCAGCACATAGGTCATGTGCTGCCACCAGTCGCCGGCTCCACCCACCAGGGCGGCGTCGACATGGCCGGCCTGCAGCAGCATCGAGGCCGAGACCGTGCGGCGGTTGGTCACCCGGCGCTCGGCGGCCAGGGGCGGCACGCCGCGGCGGCTGACCAGGCCCTGGTAGCGCTCGACCAGGGGGGCGAACAGCGCCTTGTCGGCGGAGGGATCGAGGATCTCGACGCGATGGTCGAAGTCCAGCCGCAGGCCCATCTCGGTCGCCTTGGCGATGATCGTCTCGCGCCTGCCGATCAGCACCGGCTTGCAGAGGCCCTCGTCGACCACGGTCTGGACGGCGCGCAGCACGCGCTCGTCGTCGCCCTCGGCATAGGCGACGCGGACGCCCCCGGTCTCGGCGGCGGCCTTGGTGGCCTTGCGGGCCCGCTCGAACACCGGGCGCATCAACTGCCCCGAGCGATAGACGAACAGCTCCAGTTCCTGCCGATAGGCGTCGAAGTCGGCGATTGGCCGGGTGGCGACGCCGCTGTCCATGGCGGCCCGGGCCACGGCCGGGGCGATCTGCAGGATCAGGCGCGGGTCGAACGGCTTGGGGATGATGTACTGGCCGCCGAACATCGGGGCGACGCCGCCATAGGCGCTGGCCACCACTTCGGAGGCCTCGGCCCGGGCCAGTTCGGCGATGGCCTCGACGGCCGCCACCTTCATGGCCTCGTTGATCTCCGAGGCGCCGACGTCCAGGGCGCCGCGAAAGATGAACGGGAAGCAGAGGACGTTGTTGACCTGGTTGGGATAGTCGCTGCGGCCGGTGGCCATGATGGCGTCGGGGCGCTGGGCGGCGACAATCTCGGGCAGGATCTCCGGTTCGGGATTGGCCATGGCCAGGATCAGCGGATTGGGGGCCAGCAGCGGCAGCCATTCGGCCTTGAACACGCGGGGCGCGGACAGGCCCAGGAAGATGTCGGCGCCGGGCAGAACGTCGGGCAGCGACCGGGCGTCGGTCGGCCGGGCGTAGCGGGCCATGTTCTCGGGCATGTCGGGTTCGCGCCCGGCATGGACGACGCCCTTGATGTCGGTCAGGGTGACGTTCTCGACCGGCAGGCCCATCGAGACCAGCAGGTCGACGCAGGCCAGGGCGGCCGCGCCGGCCCCGGAAGTCACCAGCTTGACGTCCTTGAGGGTCTTGCCCTGGACGACTAGGGCGTTGCGGACGGCCGCGGCGCAGACGATGGCGGTGCCGTGCTGGTCGTCGTGGAAGACCGGGATGTTCATCCGCTCGCGCAGCTTGCGCTCGATGACGAAGCATTCGGGGGCCTTGATGTCCTCCAGATTGATGCCGCCGAAGGTGGGCTCCAGGGCGGCGACCACCTCGATGAAGCGGTCGGGATCCTCGGCGTCGACCTCCAGGTCGAACACGTCGATGCCGGCGAATTTCTTGAACAGGACCGCCTTGCCCTCCATCACCGGCTTGGAGGCCAGCGGGCCGATATTGCCCAGGCCCAGCACGGCGGTGCCGTTGGAGATCACGGCCACCAGGTTGCCGCGGGCGGTGTAGTCGCGGGCGGTGTCGGGGTCGGCGGCGATGGCTTCGCACGGGGCGGCGACGCCGGGGGAATAGGCCAGGCCGAGGTCGCGCTGGGTGGCCATGCGCTTGGTGGCTTCGATCGCCAGCTTTCCGGGCCGCGGCAGACGGTGATAGTCCAGGGCGGCTTTACGGAAATCCTCGTCCATCGGTCGTTCCTCGGTGGCTGCGCAACGGTCATCGGCGCGGATCGTCTGGTGAGAGTTCGGTGCGATCCGTCAGGGGCCTAGCTACCGGTGTTGGCGCGGCTTTTCCAACCTTACGCAGCGTCGGCGCGCGTTTTTTGCGGTTCGGGTCGCCGGGCGAGCGATCGCGGGTGGCCCGATAAGTAATAAAAGACTTATATACGCCCATTCGGCGGGCGCCTGTCGCCGCCGCGGAAGGCGGTTCGGGCCCAAGCGCCGCCGGACGGGTCTGGCGGCTGGACTTGCCGACGCGGCGGTCCCAGCATCGTCGGAAGATGCTCCGTTTCGGGAGCAAGGGTTTAGACTGCGCGGCGAGGCCGAGCCAAGGATTGGAACGCATGAGCGGCTTGACGACCCATATCCTCGACACCGCCGCCGGGCGTCCGGCGGCGGGCGTCGCCGTGCGGGTTTCTGGCCGGCGGGATGGCGTGGTCGCCCTGCTGGGCGAGACCCGCACCGACGCCGACGGCCGGGCGCGGCTGGTCGAGGGCGAAGCCCTGGCGGTCGGCGGCTATCGGCTGGAGTTCGCCGTGGGCGACTATTTCAAGGCCTCGGGCGCGCGCGTCAGCGACCCGCCGTTCCTTGACGTGGTGGTCATCGATTTCGCGGTGGCCGATCCGGCCCAGCACCATCACGTGCCGCTGCTGGTCTCGCCGTTTGGCTATTCCACCTATCGGGGCAGCTGAGATGGACGCGGTGCGCTTCCTGCTGAACGGAGAGCTGGTCGAGGCCCAGGGCGTCGATCCGACCCGCACCCTGCTGGAGCACCTGCGCGGCGACCTGCGGCGCACCGGGACCAAGGAGGGCTGCGCCGAGGGCGACTGCGGATCCTGCACGGTGCTGGTCGGCGAGCTGGACGGGCGGGGCGGCGCGGCCTGGCGGGCGGTCAACAGCTGCATCCAGTTCGTGCCGATGCTGGACGGCAAGGCGGTGATCACCGTCGAGGGACTGGGCCAGGCGACGCCGCATCCGGTGCAGGCGGCCATGGTCGAGCACCACGGCTCGCAGTGCGGCTTCTGCACGCCGGGCATCGTCATGTCGCTGTACGGGCGGGCGGTGGCGGCGAAGGGGGCGGACGGGCCGGTCGACGAGGTGCTGGCCGGCAACCTGTGCCGCTGCACCGGCTATGGCCCGATCATCGCGGCGGCCGAGGCGATCGCGCCTGAGGCCGCGCCGGACGTAGCCGACACGCTGACGAGCCTGAAGCGCGACGAGGCCCTGAGCCTGGACTACGCCGACCCGATCGCCGGCGTGACCCGCCGCTGGTTCGCGCCGCTGGGCCTCGACGAACTGGCCAGCACCTATGAAGCCCATCCGGACGCGGTGATCGTGGCTGGCGCCACCGACATCGGCCTGTGGGTCACCAAGCTTCGCAAGCCGCCCGAGACCCTGATCGATATCGGCCGGGTGGACGCGCTCAAGGCGATCACCCGGGAAGACGGCTGGCTTCGGATCGGGGCGGGCGTGCGCTATGTCGACGCCCTGGACACGCTAGCCGAGCTCTCTCCCGACCTGGGCGCCATGATGCGCCGGCTGGGGTCGACCCAGGTGCGCAACAGCGGCACGATCGGGGGCAACATCGCCAACGGCTCGCCGATCGGCGACATGCCGCCGGCCCTGATCGCCCTGGGCGCGGAACTGGTGCTGCGCAGGGGCGATGTCCGGCGGACGATCCCGCTGGAGGACTTCTTCGTCGCCTATGGAAAGCAGGACCGCGCGCCCGGCGAATTCGTCGAGGCGGTGCGCGCGCCCACCGACCTGAAGGGCGGGCTGTTCAAGGTCTTCAAGCTGTCCAAGCGCTTTGACCAGGACATCTCGGCGGTCTGCGGGGCGTTCAACATCAAGATCGTGGACGAGGTCGTCACCGCCGCTCGCATCGCCTATGGCGGCATGGCCGGCACGCCCAAGCGGGCCGCCGCCTGCGAGGCCGCCCTGGTCGGCCGGCTTTGGAACCGGACGACGATCCACGCCGCCGTCGAGGCCCTGGCCGGCGACTTCACGCCCCTGACCGACGCCCGCGCCTCGGCCGCCTATCGCGCCCTGACGGCCGGCAACATGCTGCGCAAGGTGTTCATCGAGTCGGCCCGGCCGGACCTCGAAACCCGCGTGGAGACCTGGTCCCGGGAGGCGGCCCATGGCTGATTCCGGCGCCAAGCTCGTCGAGCCGGTCGTTTTCCAGGGCGTCCACGCCTCGCTGCCGCACGACAGCGCCCTGCGCCATGTCAGCGGCGCGGCGATCTATGTGGACGACATCCCCGAACCGGCCGGCATGCTCCATGTGCACCTGGGCATGAGCACCAGGGCCCACGCCCGGATCGTCTCGATGGACCTGTCGGCCGTGCGCGCCTCGCCGGGCGTGGTCGCGGTGCTGACGGCCAAGGACATCCCCGGCGAGAACGACGTCAGCCCGGTGATCCACGACGACCGGCTGTTCGCCGACGGCGAGGTGATCTGCGTCGGCCAGAGCCTGTTCGCCGTCGCCGCCACCTCGATCGCCGCCGCCCGCGCCGCCGCCGCCAAGGCCGTGGTCGAGTACGAGGACCTGCCGGCGGCGATCACGATCGCGCAGGCCCGCGAGGCCGACCTGAAGATCGAGGCCAGCCAGCGCATGGCGCGCGGCGACGCGGCCGCCGTCCTGGCGGCCTCGCCCCGGCGCCTGCAAGGGACCATGGCGATCGGCGGCCAGGACCACTTCTATCTCGAGGGCCAGGTCGCCCTCGCCACGCCCCGTGAGGGCGGCGATGTCCACATCTGGTCGTCGACCCAGCATCCCAGCGAGGTCCAGCACCTGGTCGCCCGGGTGCTGGACGTGCCGCACACTAGCGTGACCATCGAGGTGCGCCGCATGGGCGGCGGGTTCGGCGGCAAGGAGACCCAGGCCTCGCTGTTCGCGGCCGCCGCGGCCCTCGTGGCCGTCAAGACCGGCCGTCCGGCCAAGGCGCGTCCCGATCGCGACGAGGACATGGTCATGACCGGCAAGCGGCATGACTTCGAGATCGCCTACGACGTCGGCTTCGACGACGAGGGACGGCTGACGGGCCTGGCGCTGGAGCTGGCCTCGCGCTGCGGCTCGACCACCGACCTGTCGCTGGCCATCAACGACCGGGCGATGTTCCACGCCGACAACTGCTACTTCCTGCCGGCCGTCGAGATCGTCTCGCACCGCTTCAAGACCCACACGGTGTCGAACACGGCGTTTCGGGGCTTTGGCGGCCCGCAGGGCATGGCGGCGATCGAGCGGGTGATGGACGCCGTCGCCCAGGCCACGGGCCTGGACCCGCTGGAGGTGCGCCGCCGCAACCTCTATGGCGGCGAGGGGCGCAACCTCACGCCCTATCACCAGACGGTCGAGGACAATGTCGCGCCGCAGCTGCTGGCGCAGCTGGCCGCCGCCTGCGACTACGAGGCCCGCCAGCGCCAGATCGACGCCTACAACGCCAGGAGCCCGGTGCTGAAGAAGGGCCTGGCCCTGACGCCGGTGAAGTTCGGCATCTCGTTCACCACCACCCACCTGAACCAGGCCGGGGCGCTGATCCACCTCTATGCCGACGGCTCGATCCTGCTGAACCACGGCGGGACCGAGATGGGGCAGGGGCTGTTCGTCAAGGTGGCCCAGATCGTCGCCGAGGCCTTCAAGGTCGGCGTCGACCGGGTCAAGGTCACCTCGACCGTCACCGACAAGGTGCCCAACACCTCGGCGACGGCGGCGTCGTCGGGCACGGACCTGAACGGCATGGCGGCCCTGAACGCGGCCAACGCCATCAAGGCGCGGCTGGTCGCGTTCGCCGCCGGGAAGTGGGGCTGCGACCCGAGCGAGGTCGAGTTCACGCCCCAAGGCCTGCGGGCCGGGAGCGAGCTGGTCCCGTTCGAGACGCTGTGCCGCCAGGCCCACCTGGCCCGGGTGTCGCTGTCGTCGACCGGCTTCTACGCCACGCCGAAGATCCACTACGACCGCGCCAGCCACACCGGCCGGCCGTTCTACTATTTCGCCTATGGCGCGGCCTGCAGCGAGGTGCTGATCGACACCCTGACCGGCGAGATGAAGGTCATCCGGGCCGACATCCTGCACGACGCCGGCCGCTCGCTGAACCCGGCCATCGACCTGGGCCAGATCGAGGGCGGCTTCATCCAGGGCATGGGCTGGCTGACCACCGAGGAGCTGGTGTTCAGCGCCGACGGCCGCCTGCTGACCCACGCCCCCTCGACCTACAAGATCCCCACCTGCGGCGACCGGCCGGCGGTGATGAACATCGCCCTGTGGGAGCCCGGGCGGAACGTCGAGGAGACGGTGCACCGCTCCAAGGCCGTGGGCGAGCCGCCGCTGATGCTGGCCCTGTCGGTGCTGTCGGCCGTCAACCGCGCCGTGGCCTCGGTCGCCGACCACAAGGTGTTCCCGAACCTGGACGCGCCGGCGACGCCGGAGCGGATCCTGATGGCGGTCGAGGACGTGAAGAAGAGGGCGGGGCTGTGAATTGGGCTCGCGCCGCCCTCGCCCAACTGGCCCATGGCGAGACCGTCGCCCTGGTCACCATCCTGGCCGTCGAGGGCTCGGCCCCGCGCGACGCCGGGACCAAGATGGTGATCTGGGCCCAGGGCCAGGCCGGCACGATCGGCGGCGGAAACCTGGAGCACCAGGTCGCCGACCAGGCGCGCAAGATGCTGCTGACCCAGGTCCACTTCGCCCTGCAGGACTATCCGCTGGGCCCCCTGCTGGCCCAGTGCTGCGGCGGCAGGGTGCGGCTGCTGATCGAACGCCTGGACGGGAGCGCCGTCGACTGGCTGACCGACGCGGCGCGGCGACTGGACGCCGACCAGCCCTTCGAGGTCCGCACCCGCTTCAACCCCGGCGCCCTGACCAAGACCATCGCCCCGGTGGCGGCCTCCAGCCCGGACGGCGCGGCGATCACCCTGGCGGGCGAGCCGGCCACGGCGCGGGGCGCCCGGCCGGTGCTCGGCGACGTGCTGGTCGAGCCGCAGGACCTGCCGCGCCCGCCGGTGCTGCTGTTCGGGGCCGGTCACGTGGGCCAGGCCGTGGCCCGGGCCCTGGAGCCGCTGCCGTTCCGCCTGGCCTGGTACGACACCCGGCCGGAAACGTCCCATATCCCCGGGGTCACGGTGGGCGCGCCCGCCGAACTGGCGGCGGCGGCCATGGGCGCGGGACCGGACGCCTACATCCTTGTCATGACTCACGACCATAATCTGGACTACGCCCTGACCTCGGCGGCCCTGGCCGGCGGGGCGTTCGGCTATCTGGGCCTGATCGGGTCGGACACCAAGAAGGCGCGGTTCCTGAGCCGGTTGCGCAAGGACGGCTTCGGCGATGGAACGGTGGCCCGCGTGACCTGCCCGATCGGCCTGCCGCACCTGAAGAACAAGGCCCCCGAGGTGATCGCCGTCTCGGTGGCCGCCGACCTGTTGATGCGGCTCGAAGCCGCCCGCCGCGAACGGACGAAGGATCTCCAGCTTGCAAGCCTATAGGGCGTCGATCCTCCAGCTGGAGGCCGACCCGAGCATCACGGACGGCGAGGCGCACGCCTTCCACGAGGACGGCCTGCTGCTGGTCGAGGACGGCCGGGTGATCGCCTGCGGCGACCATGCCAAGCTGGCCGACGAACTGGGCGACACGCCCGTGGAGGATCTGCGCGGCAAGCTGATCGTCCCCGGCTTCGTCGACACCCATATCCACCTCCCGCAGGTCGACATCATCGCCGCCCATGGCGAGCAGTTGCTGGACTGGCTGGAGCGCCACACCTTCCCCGCCGAGGCGGCCTTCGCCGACCGGGGCCATGCCGAGGAGGCCGCCGAGTTCTTCGTCGAGGAACTGCTGCGCAACGGCACGACCAGCGCCCTGGTGTTCGGCTCGGTGCACAAGGTCTCGGTGGAGGCGCTCTTCGCCGCGGCGTTGAAGCGGGACATGCGGATCATCGCCGGCAAGTCGCTGATGGACCGCAACGCCCCGCCCGGCCTGACCGACACGGTCGAGGCCAGCCGGACCGACATGTTGAGCCTGATCGCCGACTGGCATGGCAAGGGCCGGCTGGGCTACGCCGTCACCCCGCGTTTCGCGATCAGCTGCAGCGACGAGCAGCTGGAAATGGCCGGCGAGGTGCTGGCGCAGCATCCGACCGTGTGGATGCAGACCCACCTGTCGGAGAACATCCGCGAGATCGTCGACACGGCCAAACTGTTCCCCGAGGCCCGGGACTATCTGGACGTCTATGACCGCTTCGGCCTGGTCGGGAAGCGCTCGGTCTTCGCCCACTGCGTGCACCTCCAGGGCGAGGCTTTCCAGCGCCTGGCCCAGGCCGGCTCGGCCGTCGCCTTCTGCCCGACCTCGAACCTGTTCCTGGGCTCGGGTCTGTTTCCGCTGGAGACCGCCTGCGCCCACGGGGTGAAGGTCGGGATCGGTACGGACGTGGGGGCGGGGACGACCTTCTCGATCCTCCACACCCTGGGCGAGGCCTACAAGGTGGGCCAGCTGCGCGGCGAGGCGCTGGACCCGTTCCACGCCCTGTACCTGGCGACCCTGGGCGGGGCGCGGGCCCTGGGGCTGGAGGACGAGATCGGCAGCCTGGAAGCCGGCAAGATCGCCGACTTCCTGGTGCTGGACCTGGCCGCCACACCGCTGCTGGCCCGGCGGATGCCGGCGGCCAGGAGCCTGGAGGACCGGCTGTTCGCGCTGACCGTGCTGGGCGACGACCGGGTGGTGGAGCGGACCTATGTGGCCGGGGTGGAGCGTTGGCGGCGGGGATGACCCCCCCCTCCGGCCCTTCGGGCCACCTCCCCCAGAGGGGGAGGATCCAGTCCAAGCAGATGCTCCCCTCTGGGGGAGCTGTCGCGGAGCGACTGAGGGGGTCTACGCCCCCATCGTCTCCGCATACAGCTTCAGCAGCCCCTCGGCCTTGACCCCCACGGTGATCGCCTGGATCGGCTGGTCGTCCCAGGCCGACGGTCCGAACAGCTCGCCTTCGACCTTCTGGCAGGTCTGGCCCAGGGCGATGCCGTCGGTGATCACCCGGATCGCGCCGCGCCGCACCTCGAACAGCGACGGATCGATCAAGTAGGCGACTGCCGCGGCGTCGTGCACGCAGCAGCCGACGATGCCGTCGCGACCGCCGTAGAACGCGGCATAGGGCTTGGAGATGGCGTTGAGGAACGCGCCGGCCGGGCCGGCCTTGGCTTCCAGCGCGTCCATGTAGGCCGGGGTCATCACCACCTGGGTGGTGACGTCCAGGCTGACGGCGGTGACGGGCCAGGGCGCGGTGAACACCAGGTCGGCCGCTTCGGGATCGTTCCAGATATTGGCTTCGGCCACCGGGGTGACGTTGCCGGGCTTGCCGGCCACGCCGAACGCGCCGCCCATGATCACCACGGCTTTCAGAAGGGCGGCGACCTCCGGATCGGCCTGAAGGGCCAGGGCCAGGTTGGTCAGCGGGCCGACCGCGACCAGGGTGATCTCGCCGGGGTTCTGGCGGGCCAGGTCGATGATCGCCTGGTAGGCCGGCTTGGCCTCGGGCTGGGCGGGCTTGAGACCGGTCAGCTCGACGTCGCCCAGGCCGTTCTCGCCGTGCACGAAGGTGGGCGAGGGGTTGCGCGGGCGGGTCAGCGGCTTGTCGGTCCCCTGGTAGACGGGGGCCTTCAGGCCGAAACGGTCCTTCAGGTAGAGGGCGTTGCGGGTGGTGGTGTCGATGTCGGCATTGCCGAACACGGTGGTCACCGCCACCAGGTCGAGCGCGGGGCTGGCCTCGATGAACAACAGGGCCATGGCGTCGTCGATGCCGGGGTCGGTGTCGAAGATGATTTTGTTCGTCATTCGAAGGACTTAACTCATCGTGGGGCGAAGGGGGAGACCCCCTCAAACGAACCATGCTCCCGGCGCGAACCGGGAGCATGGCTGGACGATGGCAATCCTTCGGCTTCCGCCCGACCAGGCCGGGCGGCTCTTCGGATTACCGCTTGGCGCTGATCGAGATGCCGACGATGCGGGGCTCGTTGACGAAACCGGTCAGGTTGTTGAAGTCGATCGCGCCGCGCAGGTTCACCTCGTTGGTGATGTTGCGGGCGAACGCGGCGATCTCGTAGGCGCCGTCGCGCTTGGCGTAGCCGAGCTTCAGGCCGCCCTCGAAGTCGCCCTTCGAGTAGAACTCCTTGCTCTGGTAGAGGAAGATGTTGGTGTAGCCCTGGCGGAACCAGTCGGTGTAGGCGAACAGCTCGCCGTCGCCGACTGGATAGCTGTAGCGGGCGGTGAAGTTCAGCACGTACTTCGGCGCGTTCGGGAACGGGTTGCCGTCGACGCGGGCGAAGGGCGCTCCGTTCGGGTTGGCCACCAGCGGATCGGTCGGCGTGCACATCTGCGTGCCGCAGGTGCCCACCAGCAGGTTCTTGTCCTTGATCTTGGTGTGGTTGTAGCTGTAGCCGGCGGTCAGCAGCAGGTTCTCGGTGACCTTGAACTCGCCGTCGAACTCGACGCCGTAGGCCTCGCCCTTGTCGGCGTTGACCAGCAGCGTCAGGTTGTTGGCGCCGCCGATGGCGCTGAACTGCGGATTCTTTTCCTCGTAGGTGAAGGCCGCGCCGTTGAAGCGGATGCGGCGGTCCAGCAGTTCGCTCTTGAAGCCGATTTCGTATGACTGGATCGTTTCCGACTTGGCCACCGAGGGCGAGGCGCCGAACACCACGTCGCGGCCCTGGATGGTCGGGCCACGGAAGCCGTGCGCGGCGCGGGCGTACAGGCTGAAGTCGTCGGCCACGTCGTAGAAGGCCGACAGGTCCCACGAGACCTTGCTGTCCGACACCGACACTTCCGGCGCGGTCGAGCCGACGACGGTCATGGTCTTCTTGTCGTCGGTGTAGCGGGCGCCGCCGGTGATCTTCAGCTGCGGGGTGACCTGGTAGGCGACCTGGCCGAAGCCGGCCCAAGCGGTGTTCTTGTGGTTCAGCGTCGCCTTGGCGAAGCCCGCGTCCGTGGTCAGCAACATGTCGGACTTGAAGTAGTAGCCGCCGACCTGCCAGGTGAGCGGGCCGTCGGTGTCCGAGGCTAGGCGCAGCTCCTGGGTATACTGGTCCAGGTCGTCGATCCCGTCCTTGGTGTCGGAGTCGAACAGGATCGGGCCAGGGCCGGTGCCCGGGGTGACCACCATTCCGTTGGCCACGCCGCCGTCGATGTCGCCGCGGCTGTAGCCGTTGGTGGTCTCGTAGGCGCTGATCGAGGTCAGGGTCACGCCGCCGAAGTCGTAGTCGACCTTAATCGACTCGCCGTTGCCGTCGTACTTCTGCGGGTTGTTGGCCCCGCCGTCGTAGAAGACGGAGTCGCGGTCGAAGTTGCCGTTGATCTTGTTGCTGCCCTTGGTGAGGATATTGGCGCGGAAGATCGCGGCGGTGCCGTCCAGGGTGCGGTTGTGGGCGTTCAGCAGGACGCTGAGGTTCTCGGTCGGGGTCCACAGCAACTGGCCGCGGATGGCGTATTCGTCATAGCCGCCCATCGCGTCCTTCACGCCGGTGAAGGTGTTGTCGATATAGTCGTCGCGGTGCTGGCCCAGGATGGCGATGCGGCCGGCCAGCTTGCCTTCGACCAGGGGGCCGCCGACGCCGCCCTCGGCGGTCCACGAACCGTACGAGCCGTAGGTCACCGTGCCGTTGGCTTTGAAAGTCTGGCTCGGCTTGACGCTGTCGAACTTGACGATGCCGGCGGTGGTGTTGCGGCCGAACAGCGTGCCCTGCGGCCCGCGCAGCACTTCAACCTGCTCGACGTCGAAGATCGGCGTGCTCTTCAGCACGACGTTCTCCATGACCACGTCGTCCATGATCACCGAGACCGGCTGCGAGGCGGCCAGGTCGAAGTCGGTGTTGCCCAGGCCGCGGATGTAGAAGCGCGGGGCGGCGCGGCCGTTGGAGCTTTCGACGAACAGGCCGGGCACGCGGCTGGACAGGGCCAGCACGTCCTCGCCGCCGGCGAACAGGGCGTCCAGCTTCTCGCCGCCCATGGTGGCGACCGAGACCGGCACTTCCTGGATGTTTTCCGAACGTTTCTGGGCGGTGACGATCACGTCGTCCAGGGTGACGGAGGCTTCCTGGGCGAAGGCCGGGGCGGCGAGGCCGGCGACCAGGATCAAGGCGGCGAGGGCGCCGCCGTCGCGAAGGCGTACGCGCAGCTTGGCGGAGGTGGTCATGTCATATCCCCTTCATGCGTCGGCGGCCCGACATCTGAGGGTGCAATGCACAATCATCGCGGCGATTCCAAAGGTTTGATGACGCGTTGGTCGTCCCTTGATGAAGTTTTGCCACGGGATGTCACTATTTGACCACGCCACCCGCCCGGCGCCCAAAAGCAGGTCATAAGTCAGAACTTTATTACTTATGGGCGCTGTTCCGGCAGCTTTTCGCTTATGGCGAAGGGTTCGACAAGAGGGCCTGTCTCGCGGCTCGTCCGTCTCGAGGTGGCGACGGAAGTCGAGTCGGGGGCGGAAAGCCGCCGCACTGGAACTCGCCATCGGAGGGGGCGGCCAGCGCTCGATCACTTGACGTTTTTCGCAACGAAGTCACCGGTCGCGGCAATCAGCTCATCGACGGTCTTGGTCTCGTCGAAGATATTGAACACGTGGTCCATCGGGCGCACCCACAATTCACCCTTCCCTTGGTGATGGGTCAGCAGCAACTGACCCGATTGAGGTTGCGGATAGATCGTGGTGTCTTTGGTTCCCACCGCCACGAGGACAGGTCCCGGATACCGAGCGAGTTCCGCGACAGGGTCGATATTGAAGAGATCCTGGAAGTAGGCAGGCTTTAGCGCGGTGTCGACGCCCCACGGCAGTTTGATCGTGATGGCCTGGCTCCCGCCGGCGAGGCCCGCCTTGACCGCCTCGACCCCGAAAGTGGCTTCGATCGTGCCGACGGGGGAAGACAGCGGATTCCACAGCGCGACCGCCCTCAGGGGGTGCGTCGTCCTTCCGGCGACGGTCGCGCCGACCGCGCCGCCTTGGCTCCAGCCGACCAAGGCGATCTTCGTCGGGTCTATGGATTTTTCGGTCTGCAGAAAATCGATGGCGGCCAGCGCATCCTTGACCTGACCGGAGATCGTCGTGTCTTCAAAGGCCCCGTCGCTATCGCCTCCGCCGCGAAAATCTATCCGCAGGCTCGCCAGGCCCCTGGCCGCCCAGGCGTCGGCGGCGCGTTCATAGACGCCTTGCTTCAGCGAAGGGATCTGGACTTCGTTGCGGTTGCCCTTGAAGCCATGCAGCAGCAGGATCACCGGCGGCGCAGCGACGCCTTCGGGCACTTCCAGCGTACCGACCACCTTTTGGCCATCGACCTGGAACGAGACGACCTTCTGGCGAGGAGCCGCTTGAGCCGCGCTCAGGGACGAAAGCATAAGCAGCGCTACAGCGAGCGTTTTGACGTGGCGCATCTGGGTTCCTGTTCGACCGCGGCGGGCATGGCGTTCAAAGGCGGATCACGGGTCAGAGCTTTTTCGCCTATGGCGAAAGACGTTGGTCGACGCCGTCCTGCAGCAGCGAGACGTGGGCGCTGACGATCTTCCAGCCGGCCTCGGTGCGAACCCAGGCCTGGCTCTGGCGGCCGGGGCGGCTTGCACCCTCGCGCAGGAACTCGACATTGGCGACCGCGAAATCCTCGCCAAAAGTGGTGATTTCGGTGCGCAGGCGACGACGCTGCGGCGAGCCGCCGGCGCGGCCAACCCGGAAGGCGGCGATCGCCTCGAAGCCGTAGAGGTTCTCGGCCACGCCGTAGCGCACCGTCTGCGGCGCGTCGCGGAAGAAGCCGTCCAGGGCCTCGACATCGTTGGTCATCAGCGCCGTCTCATAGGCGTCGACGGCGGCGGTCACCTGGGCCAGCACGGGCGGGGCGTTGACGATCATGCGGCCTCCGGAGCCAGGCGCGGCGGACGGTGAGCGGCGACCACGCCGGCCTGTTCCAGGCGCAGGGCCGCGGCCAGGGCCAGGTCCTCGCGCCAGGCCGGGGCGATGATCTGCACGCCGATCGGCGGCTTGCCGGGGCGGTTCACGGGGGCGGCCACGACCGGCAGGCCGATGTAGCTGATCGGCTGGGTGTAGGCGCCCAGGTTCTTGCGGACCGAGACCTGCTGGCCGTCCATCTCCATGGTCGCCTGGCCGATGCCCGGGGCGGGACAGACCGAGGCCGGGGCCAGCAGCACGTCGAAATCCTCGAACACCCGGCGCGTGGCGTCGCGGAAGATCGGGCGGTAGCGGCGCGCGGCCTCGGCGACGGCGTCGGGCGTCAGGGCGCCGGCCAGCAGGCGGTCGCGGACGGCGGGATCGTAGTCCAGGGGGCGGGACTTCAGATTGGGCCCATGAAGATGGGCGGCCTCGATTGGCGTCAGGCAGAAGGCGGCCGCGCGGGCCAGTTCGGCGCCGGGCAGTTCGACGCCGCGTCGCGCCTGCAGGGCGTCGGCGACGATCTCCAGCGCCTCCAGCACCTCGGGAAAGGCGCCCTGCGCGAACCAGCCGCCCAGCACGCCGACGCGGAGAGAACCGTCGGCTATGGCTTGCAGGCGAGGGGCGGCTGGTTCGGCGGGCCGACGGCAGAGCGGATCCAGCGGATCGGGGCCCTGCATCAGGTCGTAGGCGAGGGCCAGGTCCGCGACCGACCGCGCGAACGGTCCGATGTGGTCCAGGCTCTCGACGAACGGAAAGGCGCCCTGGCGCGACAGGCGGCCCAGGGTGGGCTTGAGGCCGAACACGCCGCACAGGCTGGCGGGGATGCGGATCGAGCCGTTGGTGTCCGAGCCCAGGGTCAGGGGCGTAAGGCCGCCGGCCACGGCCGCGGCCGAACCGCCGGACGAGCCGCCGGCGATGCGGGTCGGGTCGTGCGGGTTGCGGGTCGGGCCGTCGTGGGCGTTCTCGGTGACGAAGCCGTAGGCGAACTCGTCCATGTTCAGCGCCCCGACCAGCACCGCCCCGGCGGCGGTCAGGCGCTGGACGGCGGTGGCGTCATGGGCGGCGGGCGGCGCGTCGCGGCGGATAAGGGAGCCGGCAATCGTGGTCTCGCCCGCGACGTCGAACAGGTTCTTCACGGCGAACGGAACGCCGGCCAGCGGCCCGGCGGGGCGGCCGGCGGCGAGGTCGGCGTCGATGGCCTCGGCCTGGGCTAGGGCGCGCTCGGCGAAGACGGCGGTATAGGCGTTGAAGCGGTCGCCTTGAGCCCGGGCCAGGGCGGCCTCGATTTCGCCGCGCGCGGTGGTCCGGCCCTCGCGGACATCGGCGGCGACGGCCTGGGCCGAGCGAAAGTCCCCGCGGGGTGTGGCGATGCTCATGGCTCGAACGCCTCGGGCGGAGCCGTGTCGCCGAGGCTGGCGGCGAAGGTCGTGGCCTGGCGGCGCAGCAGGGCCAGGTTGTCGATCACCCCGGCGCGAGTCTCCGGCGGCAGGGTCAGGCCCAGCGCCTCGGCCCGGGCGTCGGCATAGGCGGCCACCGCCGCGTCGTCGAGGGCCAGGAACGCTGCGAGCGCCGGATCGGTCGCCATACGGGGCAAGCTCCACAAGTAAGAAAAATATTCATAGCGGGGATGGGCGCTCGCCGCCAGCGGCATGGGGCCTGGAATGCGCCGACGCCCATGTCCGCGCCATGCCGGCCGCCGTCCTGCCCGCCGGATGGGCGCCAGAGCGCTTGGCTGGGCCGGACGGGGATCGAGGCTAGGGCGAAATGGCCCGCGCGCGCCAACTGGGCCGAGGTAATAGAGGACTTACTTCATGCGCCATCACCTGGCCTCGACCCCGGACACCGTGCGGTTCGGGATCTTCGACGCGGCCTTCGATCCGGTGCTGACGGTCGCGCCGGGCGACACGGTGGTGATCGACTGCGTGTCGGGCGGCCCCGAGGTGATGCCGGCGCCGGACTCCGGCCTGGCGATTCCGCCCGCCTTGCAGGCGATCCACGACGCCAGGCTGGAACGCATCGGGCCGCACATCCTGACGGGCCCGGTGGCGATCACCGGGGCCGAGCCGGGCGACACCCTGGAGGTGCGGATCGAGGCGATCGAGCCCAACAACACCTGGGGCTATTGCGCCGTCCGGCCGCTGGCCGGGACCCTGCCGGACGAGTTCCCGGAACGCTATGTCAGCCATATCGCGGTCGACGCGCCGGCGGGGACCTGCAAGCCGGCCTGGGGGCCGACCTTGCCGCTGCGCCCGTTCTTCGGCACGACCGGCGTCGCCCCGCCGCCGCGCTACGGCCGCCTGTCCAGCCGCGAGCCGCGCGAGCACGGCGGCAACATGGACTGCAAGGAGCTGGTCGCGGGCTCGACCCTGTTCCTGCCGGTCTGGGTTCCGGGCGCCAACTTCTCGGCCGGCGACGGCCATGGCCGGCAGGGCGACGGCGAGGTCTGCGTCAACGCGCTGGAGATGGGCTTGACCGGGACCTTCACCTTCGTCCTGCACAAGGCCGCCGACGTCGGCGTCCGGACCTGGCCCAGCGCGGAAAGCCCGACCCACCACCTGACCCTGGGCTTCAACGAGGACCTGGACCTGGCGATGAAGCAGGCGCTGCGAGGCATGATCGACCTGATCGTTTCACGCTCGTCTCTGACGCGGGTGCAAGCCTACCAGTTCTGCTCGCTGGCCGTGGACTTCCGCGTCACCCAGACGGTGAACGGCGAGAAGGGCGTGCACGGGATGCTGGAGAAGGGGGTGTTGTTCTAGGCGACGGTTCAGGCACTTGCCCCCACCTGACCGCTGCGCGGTCTGTCCGCCCCCAGAGGGGGGCGGAGTCTTGACGCCAGGCGCTCTACCCCTCTGGGGGAAGACGATCGCGAAGCGATCCGTAGGGGGCAAGTGCTCGCCGCGCCTATTTCCGAAGAAACCCCTCCAGCAATTCCAGCGCATGGGCCAGCCTGGCCTTGCGCCATTCGGGCTTGCTCATGTCGGTGTCCAGCGTCACCGACAGCGAATAGCCATTGGCCAGGTGGAAGCGGCTCATGGCCGCGATGGTCACGTAGATCTGCGCCCAGTCCAGGTTGTCGCGGAAGATCCCCTGCTTCTGGCCGCTCTCGATCAGCCTTTCGATGGTCCGGCGCAGGGGGAAGGCCGTTTCGGTGACCTTGCGCGACTGGGCGACGAACTTGCCCTGCAGCAGGTTCTCGTTGCGCAGCAGCCCGTCGATGCGCGGGTTCTTCTCGAAATAGTCGGAGGTGAAGCGCTGCAGGGCCAGGAAGCCTTCCAGCGGCCGGTCGAAGTCGATCTCCAGCTCGGCCTCGCGGCCGCGCAGGTCGTCGTAGGCGGCCTCCAGCACCGCCAGGTACAGGCCCTTCTTGTCGCCGAAATAGTGGTAGAGCATGCGGATGTTGCACTTGGCGGCCTTGACGATCTTCTCGATCCGCGCGCCGGCGTAGCCCGCCTGGGAGAACTCGCGCAGCGCCGCGCTCAGGATCGCCTTGCGTGTCCGCTCGGCGTTGCGCTTGCGGGGCGCCGGCGCGGCGTCGTCGGTCGGTTCGGCCGATGGCGTCTCTGCCAAGGTGGTCACTGGGTTTTCGCTCCCGCCTTGATCCAGGCGCCCAGCTGGGCGCGCTCGGCATCGGTAATGTGAGTCTCGTTTCCGAGGGGCATGCTGGTCGTCTCGACCGCGCGTTCGCGGATCTTGCCCGCATAGCGCGCCATGCCCGCCGGGGTGTCGAAGGCCGCGCCGTTGGGCGGGGCGGTGAAGCCCTTGTGGGTCGGCGTGGCCGAATGGCACATCACGCAGTGCTTCTGGACGATGGCTTGCGCGACCGGGAAGGGCACGTTCGAGACCGTCTCGGGCGCCTTGGGCTTGAGGCTGGCGATCATGCTGACGGCGAAGATCAGGAACGCCCCGAGGATCAGGAAGTCGGGCTTGAGGATCCCGTGGTGGCGCAGGATGAAGAAGTACCGGATCGACACCCCGCCGGCGCTGATCAGGGCCAGCAGCAGCCAGGACAGATGATGACCCGTGACCGCCGGATAGTGGTTGCTGATCATGATGAAGATGACCGGCAGGGTCATGTGGGTGTTGTGCACCGAGCGCTGCTTGCCCATCGCGCCCAGGCGCGGGTCGACCTCGCGGCCGGCCAGCATGTCGGCGACGATCCGGCGCTGGTTGGGGATGATCACCAGGAACACGTTGCCGACCATGCACGTGCCGATGATCGCGCCGACATGGATGAAGGCGCCGCGGTCGCTGAACAGTTGGGTCAGGGCCCAGGCCGCGGCCGTCAGGGTCAGGAACCAGACGACACCGAACAGGCGCGGCCGCTGGCCCAGCGGCGAGCGGCACAGGCCTTCGTAGACCAGCAGGCCGCCGAAGATGAAGGCCAGGCCCGTGGCGATGGCGCCGGCCTGGCTGAACGCGTGCTTCGAGGCGTCGATCAGGTAGACCGGGGCCCCGACATAGTAGAGCACGATCAGCAGGGCGAAGCCCGACAGCCAAGTGGTGTAGGCCTCCCATTTGAACCAGTGCAGGTGGTCGGGCATGTGGGCCGGGGCCGTCATGTACTTCTGCGAATGGTAGAAGCCGCCGCCGTGCACCGCCCACAGCTCGCCCTTCACGCCATCCTTTTCCGGCACGGGCGGGCGCAGGTTGTTGTCCAGCCAGACGAAGTAGAACGAGGCGCCGATCCAGGCGACGCCGGCGATCACGTGCAGCCAGCGCAGGCCCAGGTTCAGCCAGGTCGTGACGTCGTATTCCATCTCAGCCGGTCACCGCGTCTTGCAGTCGAAGTTTCGAGATCAGGCCGATCTGCCGGATCGCCTCGGCGATCTCGTCGGCCTTGTCGTTCTCCAGCCGCGCCCGCATGGCGGCCAGGATCGCGGTCTTGTCGTTCAGCCGCACGGCGATGATGAACGGAAAGCCGAAGCGCTCGCGATAGGCGGCGTTCAGGGCGTGGAAGCGCTCGAACTCCTCGGCCGTCAGCTTGTCGAGCCCGGCGCTGGCCTGTTCGGCGTTGCTTTCGGCGGTCAGGGTCTTGGCGATCGCCGCCTTGCCGGCTAGTTCGGGGTGGGCGCGGATCAGCGACAGCTTGTCGGCCTCGGGGGCGGCCTCCAGCACCGCCATCATCGCGCCGTGCAGGCCTTCGACGCTGTCGAACGGCGCGGCGTCGTAGGCCCGCTCGACCACCCACGGCGACAGCTCGAAGGCGAAGCCCAGGGTGGTGGCGAAGCCGGTGCGGTTCATCCGGTTCAGGTCGGCCAGGGTCAGGGGCGGGGCGCTCATGGGGTCGCGGCCTTGTAGGGGTGTGTGGCGATCCAGTGCCGCGCGATGTCGATGCGCCTGGCGACCCAGACCTTGTCATGGCGCGTCACGTGCTCGAGGAAGCGGCGCAGGGCCATGATCCGGCCGGGCTTGCCGACGATCCGGCAATGCAGCCCGACGCTCATCATCTTCGGCGCGGTCTCGCCCTCCAGGTACAGGGCGTCGAAGGCGTCGCGCAGATAGGCGAAGAACTGGTCGCCGCTGTTGAAGCCCTGGGGCGCGGCGAAGCGCATGTCGTTGGCGTCCAGGGTGTAGGGCACGATCAACTGCGGCCGGCCGTGCTGGTCGTCCCAGTAGGGCAGGTCGTCGGCGTAGCTGTCGGCGTCGTAGACGAAGCCGCCTTCCTCGGCGACCAGCCGGGCGGTGTTGGGGCTGGTGCGGCCCTGGTACCAGCCCAGCGGCCGCTCGCCGGTCAGGGCCTCGTGGATCTCGATGGCCTGGGCGATGTGCTCGCGTTCCAGCGCCTCGGGGAAGTGCTGGTAGTCGATCCAGCGATAGCCGTGGGTGGCGATCTCCCAGCCGGACTTCAGCATGGCCTCGACGGCGTCGGGATGGCGGGCCATGGCCTGGGCCACGCCAAAGACGGTCAGCGGCAGGCCAAACTCCTCGAACAGCCGGCGGATGCGCCAGAACCCGGCCCGCGAGCCGTATTCGTAGAGACTCTCCATCGACATGTGCCGGGCGTCGGGGATCGGCTGGGCGCCGACCATCTCCGACAGGAAGTGCTCGGCCTGCCGATCGCCGTGCAGGATCGAGCGTTCGGCGCCCTCCTCGTAGTTCAGCACGAACTGCACGGCGACCCGGGCGCCGTTCGGCCATTGGGCCTGGGGCGGGTGTTCGCCGTAGCCGATCAGATCGCGGGGGTAGGTCATGAGAACACCTTCGCCGCCGCGTCCACGCCCGCGCCCGCCGGAGCTTCGAAGCCTTCCCACCGTAGCACCGCCTCCAGCGCCGCCAGGGTCTGGAGCACCGCGTGCTTGCGGGCGTTCACGCCCATGGCCCCGATCCGCCAGACCTTTCCGGCCAAAGGCCCGAAGGCGGCGCCGATCTCGATCTCGAACTCGGTGCGCATGCGGGCCTTCACCCGGTCGTAGTCGACGCCGGCGGGCGCAAGCACGGCGGTGACGTTGGTCATCTTGTGGGCCTTGTCGCCGTAGACGCTCAGGCCCATGGCCTCGACCCCGGCCACCACCGCCGCCCCGGCCTGGGCGTGGCGGGCGAAGCGGGCCTCAAGCCCTTCCTCCAGCACCACGCGGGCGCATTCGCGGGCCGCGTACAGCATTGAGGCGGCTTCGGTGTGGTGGTTCAGGCGCTTGTCGGACCAGTAGTCCATGATCATCGCCAGGTCGAAATAGTTGGAGGCGATGCGGCGGCCGTTGCCGCCGACCGCGCCGGCCGTGGCGATGCCGGCCTCGACATGGCGGCGGCCGAAGATGTGGTCGGCGGCGCGGTCGGAGATCGTGATCGGGCCCGAGCCCGACGGACCGCCCAGGCACTTCTGCAGGCCGCCGGTGACGAGGTCGGCCCGCCAGGCGTCGACCGGCACGCTCATGCCGCCGATCGTGGCGGTGGCGTCGACATAGAGCAGGGCGTCGTGCCGTTGACAGATCTCGCCGATCGCCTCGATCGGCTGGGCCATGGTGGTGGAGGTGTCGCCGTGCACGCAGGCCACCAGGCGCGGGCGCACGCGCTTGACCGCGTCCTCCACCGCCTGCGGGTCGACGACCGTTCCCCACTCGCCCTCGACCGTGGTGACCCGGGCGTCGCAGCGCTGAGCGATCTCCGACAGCAGCAGGCCGAAGCGGCCGGCGTTGACGATCACCACGTCGTCGCCCGGCGCCAGCACCGAGACCAGGGCGGCCTCGATCGCGGCGCGCGAGGTGCCGTCGATCAGGAAGGTCCAGCGGTTCTGCGTCTGGAAGACCTGGCGGTACAGCGCCATGGTTTCGTTCATGTAGCCGGTGAATTCCGGATCGAACTGGCCCAGCAGCTGCACCGACATGGCCCGCAGCACGCGCGGATGCACGTTGATCGGGCCGGGGCCCATCAGCAGGCGGGGAGGATGGTCGAGTTCGCCGAAGGTCTGGGGCGTAGGGGCGGTGGTCATCTTGTCACTCAAACTTTGTCATCCCGGACAAGTCCGGCGAAGCCGGGCGCTGATCCGGGACCGCCGGAAGCGCGGCGCTCAGGCGTCGGTCCCGGACCTTCGCGCTTCGCGCTCGTCCGGGATGACAGGGAAAATTGGTTGGAAAGCCGCTCCACGAACCCCAGCATCGCCTGCGCCGCCGCGGCGCAGTCGGCTTCGGTCACGGCTTCGCGCGGATTGTGGCTGATCCCGCCCTCGCAGCGGATGAACAGCATGGCGGTGGAGCAGAGGTCGGCGATGACCATGGCGTCGTGGCCGGCCCCGCTGGGCAGGCGGCGCGGGGCCTGGCCGGTGGCGGCGACGGCGTCCTCCAGCAGGGCGGTCAGGCCGGGATCGCAGGGGCTGGCGGCCAGGTCCTGCATCAGGGTGACGTTGACCTCCAGTCCGCGCCGGGCGGCGATGGCCTCGATCTCGGCGGTCACGGCCTCGACGGCGGCGTCGCGGGTGGCGGCGACCTCGGCCCGGACGTCCATCGAATACTCGACCGCGCCGGGAATGACGTTGAAGGCGCCGGGCAGGGCGGTGATCCGGCCGACGGTGCCGACCAGGCCGTCCGCTCCGCCGGAGCAGATGCGCTCCAGCGCCAGCACCGCCTCGGCTGCGGCGGGACCCGGGTCCTTGCGCAGGGTCATCGGCGTCGTGCCGGCATGGCCGGCCATGCCGGTGAACCGCACCATCAGCCGCTTCTGGGCGGCGATGGCGGTGACCACGCCCAGGGCCAGCCCCTCGGCCTCCAGCACCGGGCCCTGTTCGATGTGGGCCTCCAGGAAGGCGAGGATCTCGCCGGGCTGGCGGGCGGCTTCCTCCAGGCGCGTGGGGTCCAGGCCGAACGTCGCGAAGGCCTCGGCCAGGCTGACGCCGTCGCCGTCGGTCATCTCCATCACGCTGGGGCTGACGGTCCCCGCCACCGCGCGGCTGCAGGTCATCGAGGCGGGGAAGCGCGAGCCCTCCTCGTCGCCGAAGGCGATCACCTCGACCGCGAAGGGCAGGCGGCGGCCGGCCCGGGCCAGGGCCTCGACCACGTCGATCCCCAGCATCACGCCCAGCGCCCCGTCATAGCGCCCGCCGTTGCGCACGCTGTCGATGTGCGAGCCGATCAGCAGGGCGGGGGCGTTCGGTGTCTGGCCCTCGTAGCGGCCGACCAGGTTGCCGGCGTGGTCGCGGCGGGCGGTCATGCCGGCCTCTTCCATCCAGAAGGCGAGGGTCTTGAGCGCTTCGTCATGCGCAGAGGTCAGGAAGCGGCGCACCAGCATGTCGTCGGCTTCGCTGTAGGGCGCCGCGCCCATCAGGTCGCAACGCGCCTTGGCCCGAACGCCGGGCCTGAAGTCGCCGATTTCGAAGCTTTCGACCACGCGGTCTTTTCCCTCGCGCTCCGCCATGCCATCGTTGCTAGCAGCCCGACGGCGGCCCTTCCCATGGAGAAGCTGCGCCGGGCCGATGATCAAGGACAGATGCATCGCCACGCGCCAGTCCTTGTGACCGGCGCCCAGCGATAAGTCATAAACGACTTACTTAGCTTGTGACAGCGCTCGCTTGCTGCGTCCCGGCCGGCACGGTCTCCGCCAAGCCCAGCCGCTGCCGCGCCAGCGCCTCGGGGATCTCGTCGCGCAGGAAGGCCATCATCTTCTCGCGCACTTCGCAGCGCAGGTCGAAGGTCCGGGGCGCGCTCCCCGCGCTGACCAGGCAGCGGACCTCCAGCACCTGGGCGGTGACGTCGGTGACCTGGAGGTTGACCACCTTGCCGTCCCACAGGGGCGAGCCCCTGGCGATCTCCTCCAGCTTGGCGCGCAGGCGGTCGATCGGGGCGGCGTGGTCGACATAGAGCATGGCCGTGCCGATCAGGGCGGCGGACTCGCGCGTCCAGTTCTGGAACGGCGTCTGGATGAAGTAGCTGAGCGGCAGCACCATCCGCCGCCAGTCCCACAGTCGCACCACCACATAGGTGGCGTTGATCTCCTCGATGTTTCCCCACTCCTTCTCGACGATCACCGCGTCGTCGATGCGGATCGGCTGGGTGATGGCGATCTGGATGCCGGCGATCAGGTTGGTCAGCAGCGGCTGCAGGGCCAGGCCGACGATCAGCGAGGCCGCGCCGCCGGCCGCCAGCAGGCTGACGCCCCATTGCCGCACGCCGGGAATGGTCATCAGGGCCAGACCCGCCGTCACCAGCCCCACCACCACCGCGCAGGCCCGGCGCAGGATCTTGACCTGGGTCAGGTGCTTGCGGGCCAGCAGGTTGTCCTCGACGTCCACCTTGAACTTGCGCAGGTGCAGGGCCGCGGCGATGTCGAGGGCGGTCAGCACGATCCAGCCGACCAATACGATGAACAGCACCAGCAGCACCTGCTTGCTCGCCGCCGCTTGGCCGGGGGTGAGGGGCGCGACGGCGACAGCCAGGCTGAGGGCGGCGGTGATGAAGGCCAGGCGGGTGGGCCGGCGGGTGCGCACGGCCAGGGCCGACCAGAAGGCGTCGTTCCGCAGCGAGCGGCGGACGACCCGCACGATCGCCCAGTGCGTGGCCAGGGCGACCAGCACGCCGACGAAGGCCAGGCCCAGGCTGACGGCCCACGGCGGCGCCCAGGCCAGGCGCAGCGCCAGGTCCGTGAGCCAGGGAGGGGAGGCGGACATGATCGTCTGAACGCGCGGGGAAGCGGCTGGGTCCGCGTCTCAGGCCCTCCCCCGTAGAGGGAAGGGACTTTTACTGGGCCATCCACCCTTCCAGATCCGCCAGGGCGCGCAGGCTCATCAGCCGCTTCTTGGCGCGGCCGCGCTCCTTCAGCGGGATCTTGACGCCGTTCTCGTCGACCTTGGGGGCCTCCAGCGGCGGCAGCAGGCCGTAGTTGATGTTCATCGGCTGGAAGCTGGCCTTGCCCTCGGGACCGCCTTCCAGGTGGCCGCCGGTCACGTGGTCGACCAGGGCCCCGAGCGCCGTGGTCGGCGGCGGGGCGTCCAGCGTCCGGCCCAGGCGCTCGGCGGCGGCGAAGCGGCCGGCCAGCAGGCCGGTGGCGGCGCTTTCGACATAGCCCTCGACCCCGGTCATCTGGCCGGCGAAGCGCAGGCGGGGGGCGACCTTCATCCGCAGCGAGCGGTCCAGCAGGCGCGGGCTGTTGATGAAGGTGTTGCGGTGCAGGCCGCCCAGCCGCGCGAACTGGGCGTTCTGCAGGCCCGGGATCATCCGGAACACTTCCGCCTGGGCGCCGTGCTTCAGCTTGGTCTGGAAGCCGACCATGTTCCACAGCGTGCCCAGGGCGTTGTCCTGGCGCAGCTGGACGATGGCGTACGACTTGACCGTGGGATCGCGCGGATTGGTCAGGCCGACCGGCTTCATCGGACCATGGCGCAGCGTTTCCCGGCCGCGCTCGGCCATCACCTCGATCGGCAGGCAGCCGTCGAAATAGGGCACGTGCTCCCAGTCCTTGAACTCGGCCTTGGGCCCGGCCAGCAGGGCGTCGATGAAGGCCTCGTACTGCGCCTTGTCCATCGGGCAGTTGATGTAGGCCGCCGCGTCGCCGCCCGGGCCTTCCTTGTCGTAGCGCGACTGGCGCCAGGCGATGTCCATGTCGATCGACTCGACGTGGATGATCGGGGCGATGGCGTCGAAGAAGCTGAGCTGGCCCTCGCCGCTGAGCTCCAGGATGGCGTCGGCCAGGGCGGGCGAGGTGAGGGGGCCGGTGGCCACCACCACGTTGTCCCAGTCCTCGGGCGGCAGGCCGGCGACCTCCTCGCGGGCGATGGTGATCAGCGGATGCGCCTCGATGCGGCGGGTGACCTCCGCCGAGAAGCCGTCGCGGTCGACGGCCAGGGCCCCGCCGGCCGGCACCTGGTGCTGGTCGGCGGCGGACAGGATCAGCGAGTCCAGCTTGCGCATCTCGGCGTGCAGCAGGCCCACGGCGTTGAACTGCCAGTCGTCGGAGCGGAAGGAGTTGGAGCACACCATCTCGGCCAGGCCGTCGGTCTGGTGGGCGTCGGTGCCGCGCACGGGGCGCATCTCATGCAGAACGACGGGAACGCCGGCCTGGGCGATCTGCCAGGCGGCCTCGGACCCGGCCAGGCCGCCGCCGATGATGTGGATGGGGGCGCCGGAAGAGGGCGGGGAAGACGGAGGATTACTCATGCGCGCCCTCATACCCCCGCTGGTCAGCCGGCGAAACCTGCGTGTAGGTTGAGGCCAGACTCAGGGTTGCGGGGACGGGCATGGCGAGCTTTTCGGCGACGGGCGCGGCGACGGCCGGGTTTGGGGTGATCGGCCGCGCGCCGCTGGCGGTCCTGGCCTGGGGGCTGGTCATCCTGCTGGCCCTGGTTGGGCCGATGGTGGGCCTGATGTGGAGCCTGGCGCCGCAGTTCATCGAGATGCTCAAGACGATGCCCGATCCGGCCTCGTCCACGTCGAGCGCGACCGATTCCGCGATGATGGCGCGGATGATGCAGTTCCAGACCAGCATGATGGGCGTGAACCTGATCAGCTGGGTGGGCGGCGCGCTGGTCAAGGCGGTGGTGGCCGGTGCGGTGTACCGCGCCGTGCTCCAGCCCGACCAGAAGCGCTGGGCCTATCTGCGCCTGGGCATGCCGGAGCTGTGGCTGGGGCTGGTGACCCTGGTCCAGGGCGTGCTGTTCATGATGGCCTATTTCGCCGTGGTGTTCATCGGCCTGATCCTGGGCCTGATCCTGTTCCTGGTCGGTTCGGCGGCGGGGGACGCCGGCAAGCTGGTCGCCGGGCTGCTGATCGCCCTGGTGATCCTGGCCGGGATCGCGGTCCTGGTCTGGGGCCTGCTGCGCCTGTCGATGGCGGGGCCGATGAGCTTCGTCGAGAGCAAGTTCCTGCTATTCGAGTCCTGGGCCTTCACCCGCGGCCAGGCCGGCCGGCTGTTCGGCATGGCGGTGTTGCTGATCCTGATCCTGATCGGGCTGGAACTGGTGCTGTACGCAATCCTGGGCCTGGCGGCCTTCGGGTCGTGGGCGGGGATCAAGGCCACGGTCGAGACCCTGGAGGGGCAGCCGCCGCAAGCCTGGCTGCACGCCTTCTGGAAGATCGCGGCGATCGGGACCGTGCTGCTGTCGTTCCTGGCCGCCTTCGCCATGACCCTGTTCTATGCGCCGTGGGCCAAGGCCTACCAGGAACTGGCGGCCTCCGGCGCGGGCAAATCCTGAGACCGCGACGCCCTCGCGCGGCGCCAGAGCCACGAACGGCGAAATTCAGCGTGACACCTGTCGCGACTCGTCGCCAAGGCGGGGGCGAACCGCTTATGACTCCTGGGATCGAGGGGCCGCGCGGGCGCGGACGAGAGAGGGTTTCATGGCTGAGGGATCGGCGGCGATCGGGCGGACCGTTCGCGCCGGGATGGCGGGATGGGCGCCGGGTCTGCGGACCTGCTGGGCCGCGCTGGTCGCGGGCGCGGTTCTGGGCCTGTTGCCCCGCGTCGCCGGTCTGGCCCTGTTCGGCTTGCCGCTGGAGCTCGCGGCCACGACCGTCGCCTATGGCGCCCTGTATCGCCACGCCTTCGACGGTCCCGCCGGCTTCAAGGGCCTGCGCTGGGGCGCCGTGGAATGGCGGCTGCTGGCGGTCCAGGTCCTGGTCACGGTGATCCTGACCGTCGTCATGGCGGTGCTGGCCGTGCTGGTCGGCGCGGTGGTCGTGGGCGTGGCCAAGAGCAACGCGCCGAGGCTGGACATCACCTCGGTCGACGCCTGGCGGGCCGCGCTCGGCGGTCCCGGAGCCCTGGCCGCCAGCCTGCCGCCGCTGCTGTCGATGGCGATCATGATTTGGCTGTTCCTGAGGCTGTCCCTGGCCCCCGCCGCCACCGTCGACCTGGGCCGGGTTCAGGTGCTCAGCGCCTTCGGACGCACGCGCGGCGCGGTGCTGGTGCTGGCGGCGTCCGGGGCCGTGCTGGCCGCGCCGGCCGTCATCCTGGTGGTGCTGGTCGGCTATCTGCGGGCCATCGCCGGGTTCCCGGAAGGCGCGCTGGTTCCCGAGCTGGTCAGCGTCGCCCTGGTGTTCTTCTATCTCCTTCCGGTCTGGACCGCGGCCCTGGTCGACGTCTATCGCGTGCAGCCCGCTCCGCCCCCTGGAACCTTCCGGACATGACCACCTTCTCGCCCGTCCAAGCCGCTCTCGAGGGCGTTCGCATCACCCGGCGCAAGCCGCTGGTCGTGCTGGCCTGGGCCGCCTGCTACTTCGCCATGCTGATCGTCCTGGGCCTGGTCGTGGCCTTCGCCTTCGGCGGCACGGTGCGGGCCGATCTGGCGCTGCTGTCGCGGACCAACGACCTGCGCGAGTTGATCGACATCGTCGCCCGCCGCAAGGGCACGCTGCTGCCGCTGATCGCCTTCGCCGTGGCGCTGCAGTCGGTGATCAGCGTGGCGATCATGCGGGCGGTGGTGCGGCCCCAGGAACGGCGCCTGGCCTATCTGCGCGTGGGTCGCGAGGAGGCGCGCCAGTTCGTCGTCGCCCTGGTCGGCTGGGTGGTCGCCCTGGTCGTCACCGCCCTGCCCAGCGCCGTGCTGGTGCTGATCGGCGCCGGCCTGATCAGCCTGGGCGCGGTCGAGACCAATCGCTGGGTCGAGGTGCTGGGCGCGATCGCGGTGGCTGGCCTGTCGATCTGGTTCGGCATTCGCCTGTCGCTGCTGTCGATCACCACCTTCGCCGAGGGCCGGCTGTCGCTGCGCCGGACCTGGGCCCTGACCGACCATCATTTCTGGCATCTGCTGGGCATGTACGCCCTGGCCTTCGTGATCACCTTCCTGGTCAGCGTGGCCCAGACCGTGGTGGCGGGCGTGATCCTCAGCCTGTCGGGCGGGGCGACCAACCTGGTGATGCTGGCGCTCAGCGGCCTGGCCAACCTGCTGCTGGCGCCGTTCTTCTTCACGGTGCAGATGGTGATCCTGACCGCCGCGCCGGCCCGGGCCTATTACGACCTGCATGAAAGCGAACTGGCGCCGGCGGCGGTCTAGGCGCTGGCGCTTGGCCGCGCCGACGCCCGCTCCCGCCAGGCCGTCAGCCGCTCGGCCTCCTCCGGGACGTCCAGGCCGATGAAGGCCGCGAAGTCGACGGTGGTCAGGGCGACGATGTCGGCCATGCCGTAGGCGTCGCCGGCGATCCATTCGCGGCCGTCGGCCAGTTCGCGGTCCAGCCAGCCCATGGCCTTGGCGGCGATCGGCCGATTGGACTCGCCGAACTCGCGGTGCTGGACCAGCAGAGAGGCGGTCAGCGGATGGGCGTGGCGCCAGTACAGGCCGACCGGGATCATCAGCTGGAACTCGATGCGTCGGACCCACATGTCGGTGCGCGCCTGGGTCAGGGCGCAGGTCCCGAACAGCGGCGGCGCCGGGTGCAGGGCCTCCAGGTAGCGGCAGATGGCGACGCTCTCGCTGATCGTCTGGCCATCGTCCAGCTCCAGCACCGGAACCTGGCCCAGGCTGTTGCGGGCCCTGTGCTCGGGCGACTTGTGGCCGCCCTGGCGCAGGCCGATGCGGATCTCGGGCAGGTCCAGTCTCTTCTCGGCCGCGAAGATGCGCACTCGGCGGGGATTGGGCGCGGGATTGGCCTCACCGTACAGCTTCACGACATCCTCCTTGGCGCGGCCTGTCCCGACCGCTTCAAACGAACGTTAGAATCAGCCGGGGCGTTTGGACAGCGGAAACGCCCGGCGGGGCTGTCGCGTGGCCGCGAACCTTGTTAGGCGTGGACGAGATGGAACGGGGCAAGGCGATGGATCAGTTTTCGGCCACGGACGCGGCTCTGGCCGGCTTTCGGGCGGCGCGCGAGAAACCCAGGGCGGTGGCCGTCTGGGCGGCCATCATGGCGATCCTCTCCTTCGTGGTCGCGATCGTCGCGATCTCGACCTTCGGCGACAAGCTGACCGCCCTGACCACCGCTGTGGAGGGCGATCCCGATCCGCAGACCACCCTGGCGGCGATGAGCGGCCTGTGGCCCCTGTTCGTGGGCTCGATGCTCTATGTGCTGATCACCAATTCGGTGCTGCTGGCCGCCGTCAACCGCCTGATCCTGCGGCCGCACGACGGCGCGGCGGCCTATCTGCGGCTGGGCGGGGACGAACTGCGGCAGGCCGCGGTCCAGGTGCTGCTCTACCTGGTGCTGTTCGGCGCCTATTTCGTCGGGGTGGTCATCGTGGCGCTGCTGGGCGCGATCGGCGGGGCGATCGCCGGCGCGGGGCTGGGCGTGCTTCTGGGTCTGCTGGCGGGCGTCGCCCTGCTGGCCGGCCTGGTCCTGCTGTCGGTGCGCCTGTCGTTCGTCAGCACCCTGGCGTTCGACACCCGCCGGATCGACCTTCGGGCCTCGTGGGACATGACCAAGGGCCGGTTCTGGCAGCTGTTCGGGACCTACCTGATCGCTACCGTCCTGGCGGTGGTGGTCTACCTGCTGCTGTTCGTGATGATCGCCGCCGTGGGGGCGATCGCCGGCGTCGCCACGGGCGGCGGCCTGGCGGCGGCCGGCGACGCCCTGCACGGCGAGGCCACCACCCTGGCCGAGCTGTTCTCGGTGTCCGGCGTCATCCGCGCGCTGCTGTCGGGCCTGATGTCGGTGCTGGTCTCGCTGATCGTCTTCGCCCCGGCCCCGACCATCTACGCCCAGCTGAAGGGCCGCGACGTCGGCGACACGTTCGGCTAGAAGCCGGCTCCATGAGGGACTTCGCGTTCGGCTCGGCCGTCGTGGCGGGCGTGGACCTGCTGCGACGTCGTCCGTTGGCGACGCTGGCCGTGGCGCTGCTCGGCGCGCCGGTCGCCTTCGCGAACCGGGTGACGGCCGTGTTGGCCAGCCACTTCATGATCCCGGCCTTCTCGCAGCCGGGCTCGGCGTCGGTGATCAGCACGACGACCGCCGGGGTCAATCTTCTGGTGTTCCTACTGGGGGTCTCGGTCATGGCGGCCGCCGTCTCGCGAGGCGGTCGGATCAGGATGGGCGGCGACGAACTACGGCTGTTCGTCCTCTCTCTGATCGCCTTTCTGCCGCTGCTCATCGTCCTCGTGACGATCGGCGTCGCGAGCGCGATCACGACGATCGGCCGGCTGGCGGGCGTCTGGGAGGATGGGGTCATGTTCACCGCGCTGGGGCTCGGCGCGGTCTTGGCCCTCGCCCTGACCAGCCGCCTGTCACTGGCCGGCCCGATGACCGTTCGGGACGGGCGGATGCGGTTCATGGCCTCGTGGCGGCTGAGCCGGCAACGGCCGTGGAAAATCTTCGGCGTCTTCCTTGTCACAGTGCTGATGGGCGCGGCGGTCGCTGGCGGCGGCGAATATCTGCTGATCCTGGCGATCCAAGCGCTGAAGCTGGACATCACCATGATGTACGACCCTTCCCTGGCCATCGCGTTGAAGGCGGTGGTCAAGCCCGCCGTGCTGGCACACGTCATCTTGCAGGGCCTGCTGATGGGTTTGGCCGTGGTGATCCAGATTGCGCCGACCGCCTATATCCACCGACAGCTGGTCGGCGATCCGGTCGCCGACCAGGCCGCCGTGTTCGACTAGGCGCCCGCAGCCTGACCGAGACGCTTGCCAACCGACATCCACAACGCAAGGATGCGCGCCGGGTTTCGAGGGGACTCCAATGCAGTTCAAGGTGACGGAAGCCGCGTTCGAGGGCTTTCGGCTGGTCCGGCGCGAGCCCAGGACGATCGCGATCTGGGCGGTCTTCAGCCTGGTCGCCAGCGTGGCGCTGATGGCGGCGATGATCGCGGCCGGGTTCGGTCGCGTCATGGGCGCGTCGACCCAGGGAACCATGACGCCCGAGGCGTTGACGGGCTTCCTGGCCGGCGAGGCCATCGCGATCGGCGGGGCGATCCTGATCGCCTCGATCATGGGCGCGGGCGTCTATCGCGCGGTCCTGCGGCCGGCGGAGTCGCCACTGACCCGGCTGCGGCTGGGCGGCGACGAACTGCGGCTGATCCTGCTGTCGCTGATCATGGGGCTGGTGTTCACCGGCCTGACCATCGCGCTGGTTATCCCGGTGGTCCTGCTGGGCGCGGCGATCGGGGTCGCGGGCTTTGCCGGACACGGCGGGGGCGAGCCCAACGCCGGCGCGATGGTCGGCATTGTCCTGGTGGTGCTGCTCGGCTACCTGCTGGTGTTCGCCGGCCTGGTGTTCTTCGCGGTCCGGCTGTCGCTGGCGGGTGTGATGACCTTCGCCGAACGCCGCCTGCGGGTGTTCGAGTCCTGGCGGCTGACCAAAGGGCGTTTCTGGCGGCTGCTGGGCTGCTACGGCCTGGCCGTGGTGCTGATGCTGCCGATCTACATGGTGATGATGACGCTGTACTTCGCCATCACCTTCGCCTTCTCCGGCGGCGACCTCGGCCGGGCGATGAGCGAACTCGTCCAGCCGGAGATGACCTCGCTGGCGGCCTATTTCAGCCCGGCCCGGATCGTCTATTTCGTGCTGGGCAGCGCGATGAGCGGCGTGCTGAACGCGGTGATGTACGCCCCCGCGGCGGCGGTCTATCGCCAGATCGCCGACACCCGGCCCGAAAACCAGGCCGAGGTGTTCAGCTAATCGGGCTTCGGGCGGGACGATCCGTCGTCCCGCCCGAGCCGCCTCAGGCCCGCTTGGCCGCCTTCAGCGCCGCCACGCGCTCCAGCCGCCGCTCCTCGTGGCGGGCCAGGACGTCCTTCAGGTAGCGGCCGGTCCAGCTGGCCTCGACCTTGGCCACGTCCTGGGGCGAGCCGACGGCGACGATCTCGCCGCCGCCGTCGCCGCCCTCCGGACCGAAGTCCAGCAGCCAGTCGGCGGTCTTCACCACGTCCAGGTTATGCTCGATGACGACCACGGTGTTGCCCTGGTCGACCAGCTCGTGCAGCACTTCCAAGAGCTTCTTGGTGTCCTCGAAGTGCAGGCCGGTGGTCGGCTCGTCGAGGATGTACAGGGTGCGGCCGGTGGCCCTCTTGCTGAGTTCCTTGGACAGCTTCACGCGCTGCGCCTCGCCGCCCGACAGGGTCGTGGCCTGCTGGCCGACCTTGATGTAGCTGAGGCCCACGCGCTTGAGCGTTTCCATCTTGTCGCGGATCGGCGGCACGGCCTTGAAGAAGTCGGCGGCCTCTTCCACCGTCATGTCCAGCACGTCCGCGATGGTCTTGCCCTTGAACAGGATGTCCAGGGTTTCGCGGTTGTAGCGCTGGCCCTTGCAGACGTCGCAGGTGACGTAGACGTCGGGCAGGAAGTGCATCTCGATCTTGATCAGGCCGTCGCCCTGGCAGGCCTCGCAGCGACCGCCCTTGACGTTGAAGCTGAAGCGGCCGGGTCCGTAGCCGCGCGCCTTGCTCTCCGGCAGCTGGGCGAACCAGTCGCGGATCGGGCCGAAGGCGCCGGTATAGGTGGCCGGGTTCGAGCGCGGGGTGCGGCCGATCGGCGACTGGTCGATGTCGATGACCTTGTCGAAGTTCTCCAGCCCCTCGATCCGCTCGTGCGCGGCCGGGGCGTCGCTGGCGTTGTTCAGGCGGCGCGCGGCGGCCTTGTACAGGGTCTCGATCGTGAAGGTCGACTTGCCGCCGCCCGACACCCCCGTGATGCAGGTGAAGGTCCCGACCGGGATCTCGCCGGTGACCTCCTTGAGGTTGTTGCCCTTGGCGCCGACGACCCGCAGCATCTTCTTCTTGCTGATCGGCCGGCGCTGTTCGGGCACCTCGATCTCGCGCACGCCGGTCAGATACTGGCCGGTGATGCTGTTGGGATTGGCCATGATGTCGGCCGGCTTACCCTCGGCGACGATCTCGCCGCCGTGCACGCCCGCCGCCGGACCCATGTCGATCACATAGTCGGCGGTGAGGATGGCCTCCTCGTCATGCTCGACCACCAGCACCGAATTGCCCAGGTCGCGCAGGCCCTGCAGCGACTGCAGCAGGCGGGTGTTGTCGCGCTGGTGCAGGCCGATCGACGGCTCGTCCAGGACGTAGAGCACGCCGGTCAGGCCGCTGCCGATCTGGCTGGCCAGGCGGATGCGCTGGCTCTCGCCGCCCGACAGGGTGCCGGAGCCGCGCGAAAGGTTCAGGTAGTCCAGGCCGACGTCGACCAGGAACCGCAGGCGGTCGTTGATCTCCTTCAGGATCCGCCGGGCGATCTCCATCTGCTTGTCGGTCAGGTGGCCTTCCAGCGCGGTGAACCAGTCGCGCGCCGGGCGGATGGCTAGGTTCGAGACCGCGGCGATGTCCTGGCCGTGGATCTTCACCGCCAGGGCTTCCGGTTTCAGGCGCTTGCCGTGGCAGACCTCGCAAGGCGTGTCGGACTGGTAGCGGCCGAGTTCCTCGCGGACCCAGCTGCTGTCCGTCTCGCGCCAGCGGCGCTCCAGGTTCGGCAGCACGCCCTCGAACGGCTTGGCCACCTCGTACTTGCGGGCGTTGTCGTCGTAGGTGAACTTGATCTTCTCGCCCTTGGAGCCTTGCAGCACCACCTGGCGGGCGCTCTCGGGCAGCTTGTGCCAGGGTTCGTCCATCGAGAAGCCGTAGTGGCGGGCCAGGGCCTGCAGGGTCTGGGTGTAGAGCGGCGACGGGCCCTTGGCCCACGGCGCGACGGCGCCCTTGTGAAGCGAACGGTCCTTGTCGGGGATCACCAGGTCGGCGTCGAAGGCCAGCTTGGCCCCCAGGCCGTCACAGGCCGGGCAGGCGCCCGCCGGGTTGTTGAACGAGAACAGTCGCGGCTCGATCTCGGCGATCGTGAAGCCGCTGACCGGGCAGGCGAAGCGTTCGGAGAACAGCAGCCGGCGCGGCTCCTTCTCGCCCTCCTCGACATTGGCCCACTCGGCCACGGCCAGGCCGTCGGCCAGGCGCAGGGCCTGCTCGATCGAGTCGGCCAGGCGCTGCTCCATGCCCGGCTTGGTGACGATGCGGTCCACGACCACGTCGATGTCGTGCTTGAACTTCTTGTCGAGAACCGGGGCGTCCTCGATCGGATAGAACTCGCCGTCGATCTTCAGCCGCTGGAAGCCGGCCTTCTGCCACTCGGCGATTTCCTTGCGGTACTCGCCCTTGCGGTCGCGGACGACCGGGGCCAGCAGGTAGAGGCGCGTGCCTTCCGGCAGGGCGGTGATCTTGTCGACCATCTGGCTGATGGTCTGGCTCTCGATCGGCAGGCCGGTGGCCGGCGAATAGGGAACCCCGACCCGCGCCCACAGCAGGCGCATGTAGTCGTGGATCTCGGTGACCGTGCCCACGGTCGAGCGCGGGTTGCGCGAGGTGGTCTTCTGCTCGATCGAGATGGCCGGCGACAGGCCCTCGATCAGGTCGACGTCCGGCTTGCTCATCAGCTCCAGGAACTGGCGGGCGTAGGCCGAGAGGCTCTCGACGTAGCGGCGCTGGCCCTCGGCGTAGATGGTGTCGAACGCCAGCGAGCTCTTGCCCGAGCCCGACAGGCCGGTCAGCACCACGAGCTCGCCCCGGGGGATGTCGACGCTGACGTCCTTGAGATTGTGCTCCCGCGCGCCGCGCACGCGGATGAAGTTCAGTTGTTCAGCCATGTTTTCCGGAACGCGTGAGGCCGTGGGAGGAGCCACGGCGAGACGGCTATATGTAGGGCTCAGACCGGCGATTAACACAAGAACAAGGTGCGAACAAATGTCGCGATGGCGGCACGTGGCGGCAGACTGCTGACATCAGGTGTCAGCAGGCGCCCAAGGACTCTTCAGAGCCGCGCCGCCGCCAGGATCGGACCGCCGTTCCTGGCCTGGACCAGCACTGCCGTGCGCAGGGCCGGATCGGCCGGCGGGGCCGTGGCGAAAGAGGTCGGCGGCCCGGTCCAGGCGCCCAGGCGGGTCAGTTCCACGACCACGTCGCGATGGGGCAGGGTCTTGCCGTTGTTCTCGCCGCGCTGGATCGCCACCTGCCGCACGCGCGGATCGTAGCGCACCAGCCAGACGTCGGCGCCGGCCTTGGGGGCCTGTCCGGCCCCGATCTCGACCCTGCCGCGCGACAGGAAGACCGGGGCGTCCATGGCCGGCCGGGCGCGGCGCAGGGCCAGGTCGACGTCGCGGGCGTTCGTGCCGATCAGGTCCTCGCGGCCCTCGACCACCATCTGCGGCGTGCCCAGCTGGGCGCCCAGGCCGCGGGCGTAGGCCTTCTGGCGGTCGGTATAGGCCGGCTTGGCGAAACTATCTTTCCAACCCAGCTGGTCCCAGTAGGTGACGCCGAAGCTCAGGGCCAGCACGTCGGGCCGGTCGGCGATGGCGTTGAGGTTGGCGTTGGCCGGCGGGCAGGACGAGCAGCCTTGGCTCTGGAACAGCTCCAGGACCACCGGCCGCTGGGCCGAGCCGCCTGCGCCGCCGGTCGTCCAGGCGCCCACGGCGGTCGCCAGGGCGACGCCGGCCGCCAGGCTGGCCCAGGCTGTCCCGCGCATCGTCGTTCCGGTCATGGCCGCGTCCTCTCGAGATCGTCGAGAGCCAGTTCGCGGCGGGACGGGCGAAGGTTACGGCGTTCACCAACAATAAACCGCCTTTGGAAGCGCAACCTTCAGCACCTCTGGCGTCTATGGCGGAGGGGGTGCGCGTCGGGCGCGCCGGGCGAGGACGACGGGCGTGGCCAAGGCGGCGGCGAAGAATGATGCGAAGGCGCCCGCCAAGGGCAAGGCGGGCAAGACGGGCAAGACGGCCAAGGCCGTCCGCCAGCGTTCCGAGATCGACGACGTCATCACCCTGGTGGTCTGCGTCGCCTGCACGATCTGGGCCTTCAAGATCATCGTCGACCTGGGCGTGCTGAGTTTCTAGCCGGCGCGGTCGATCCGCGCGGCGTAGCAGCCGGGCTTGGCGTAGTGGGCGTGCAGATAGGCCACGCCCGGATCGGCCAGCATCCGCTCGATCACCGGCCCGGCCGTCGCGCCCTCGACCACGTCGGCGTCGCGCAGCATGCCCGCCGCGTCGAAGCCACGCAGCGACAGCAGCCGGCGACGCAGGGCCGGCGGCAGGGCGTCCGTCGTCGAGATCGGCCCCCGCGCGGCCTCGCGCACATAGATGGCGTATCGCGAGCGGAACGGGGTGTCGGCGGCCTGGTGCTCGTGGTTCAGCAGGATCAGGGTCTCGCCCGGCGCGGCGTCGTCCAGGGTGACGCGGCAGGGAAAGGCGAATGGGGCGTCGGCGACCACGCGCAGCATGCCGCGCTGCGCCAGGGCGGTGTCGTCGAGGGCGAACAGCGGCGCGAACGGCTCGAGCGGCAGGCTGGAAACGGTGAAGGACATGGGGATCTCCTGGTCTGGTGACCCGTTGTGACGCCTTCCTCACAAGGCCGACACCCGATCCTTGCGCCCGATCCTTGGGGTTGCATCGAAACTTGCCGAACATTGGTCGATCGCCTAGAAGAGCCGTGCCCGAAATCGCGGGCCAACCGATGGAGGCTGCCATGGACATTGCGATGGACGACCGTTTCGCCCTTCCCGCAGACCTGACCGTGGTTGCCCATGCCCGCCCTCATCACCCTGGATTCCGTTCGCGCCGACACGCCTGACGGCCGCGTCCTCTTCGACAATCTGAGCCTGACGATCGGGGCCGAGCGCATCGGCCTGGTCGGCCGTAACGGCGTGGGCAAGTCCACGCTGCTGTCGCTGATCGCCGGCGCCGCGGCCCCCGTCTCCGGGACGGTCAGCCGCGCCGGCGTGGTCGGGGTCCTGCCCCAGCTGCATGCGCCGCCTCCGGGCGCGCGCCTGGCCGATCTGCTGGGCGTCGGCCCCGCCTGGGACCGTCTGTGCCGCATCGAGGCGGAGGAGGGGACGGCCGAAAGCCTCGAGGACGACCTGACCGAGGCCGATTGGACCCTGCCCGGCCGGGTGGCCGCCGCCCTGGGCGAGGTCGGGCTGTCGCGCTGGGACGCCTCGTGTCCGGCCGCCAGCCTCAGCGGCGGCCAGATGACTCGCGCCGCCCTGGCCGGCCTGCTGATCGCCGCCCCCGACGTGATCCTGCTGGACGAGCCGACCAACAATCTCGACGCGGCCGGCCGCAGCCTGCTGGCCGACGTGCTGCGGCGCTGGAAGGGCGGGGCGGTGGTGGTCAGCCACGACCGAGCCCTGCTGCGCGGCATGGACGGCATCGTCGAGCTGTCCGGCCTGGGCGCGACCCGCTACGGCGGCGGCTACGACCTCTATGCCGAGCGCAAGGCCCAGGCCGTGGCCGTCGCCGAGCACGACCTGGAGGCGGCCGAGCGCCAGGTGCGCCAGGCGGCCCGCGAGGCCCAGGCTGCCCGTGAACGCAAGGCGCGTCGCGACGCCGCCGGCCGCCGGTTCGCCGCCAAGGGAAGCGAGCCGAGGATCCTGCTGGGCGCCCAGGCCGAGCGAGCCGAGAACACCGGCGCGCGCGAGGGCCGGCTGGCCGATCGCGCCGCCCAGGACGCGGCCCTGGCCCGCGAGGCCGCCGAGGCTCGGGTCGAGCGCCTGCGCCGCCTGGCCTTCGATCTGCCGTCCTGCGGCCTGCCGGCGGGACGGATCGTGCTGGAGTTCGACGGCGTGTCCTTCGCCTATCCGGACGGTCCATCGGTGCTGGCGGACGTGAGCTTGCGCCTGGTCGGACCCGAGCGCGTGGCGCTGGTCGGCGGGAACGGGGCGGGCAAGTCGACCCTGATCCGGCTGGCGACCGGCGGCCTGGAGCCCGCGGCGGGCGCGGTGACGCGCGGCGTCCGGGCGGCCCTGTTGGACCAGCGGGCGGCGGTGCTGGACCAGACCCAGACCATCCTGGAGAACTTCCGCCGCCTGAACCCAGCCGCCGGCGCCAACGAGGCCCACGCCGCCCTGGCCCGGTTCCTGTTCCGCAACGTCGCCGCCCACCAGCCGGTGGCTACGCTCAGCGGCGGCGAGCGCCTGCGCGCGGCCCTGGCCTGCGTGCTGATGGCGGCCGACCCGCCGCAGCTGCTGGTCCTGGACGAGCCGACCAACCACCTGGACCTCGACTCCGTCGAGGCGGTGGAAAGCGCCCTGGCCGGCTATGACGGCGCCCTGCTGATCGCCAGCCACGACGAGGACTTCCTCGACGCGGTGGGGGTGGAACGGCGGATCACGCTGTAGCCGCGATAACGTACGCATTTTGGTTTGTTGCTAATCACTCTCAACAGCAGTTATACGGCGCCTCAGTTTGAACTGTCGGGCGTCGATCATCATGCGGACCATCTCAGCCAACGGCCGTCGCGCCTCCGCCCTGGCCGGGCTCAGCCTGCTGGCCCTGGCCGCCGCGACCACCGCCCGCGCCGAGGATGTCGCGGCCGCCACCGACGTCGACCAGCTGGTGGTCACCGCCGCCCGCACCATCCTGCCGGCCAGCGCCCTGCCGCTGACCGTCGACGTGATCGATTCCGAGGCCCTGACGCAGCAGGTCAGCATCGGGGGCTCGATCGTCGACGCCGTCTCGACCCTGTCGCCCTCGTTCTCGCCCACCCGCCAGAAGCTGTCGGGAGCGGGCGAGACCCTGCGCGGCCGCTCGCCGCTGTACGCCATCAACGGCATCCCGCAGTCGACCCCGATCCGCGACGGGTCGCGCGACGGCTACACGATCGATCCGTTCTTCATCGACCGGGTCGAGGTGATCTATGGCTCGAACGCCCTGCAGGGCATCGGCGCCACCGGCGGGGTGGTCAACCAGGTCACCGTCGGCCCGCCGCGCGCGGACGGCGTCAGCGGCAAGGTCCTGACCCAGGTCACGGCCGGCCACGACCTGGGCGACAGCGTCGGCGGCAAGGTCGCCGGCCTGGTCGCCTGGCGCGGCGGCCCGTTCGACGCCACGGCCGGCGTCGCCTACGACGCGCGCGGCGCCTCTTACGACGGCGACGGCCGGCGCCTAGGCATGGACAACACCCAGGGCGACGTCCAGGACTCCAAGGCCCTGTCGTTCTTCACCCGCCTGGGCTGGCAACTGGGCGACAACACGCGGCTGGACGTGGTGGCCAACCGCTTCGAGCTGAAGGGCGACGGCGACTACGTCACCACCACGATCAGCAAAACCAACCCCGTCCCAGTGACCAACGGCGATCGGCTGACCCACCTGCCGACCACCAGCTTCCGCGGCGTCCAGCCCGGCGAACCGGCGGCCAACCGGGTCGAGACGGTCTCGGCCTCCCTGACCAACACCGACCTGCTGGGCGGCAACCTGATCGCCCAGCTGTTCTTCAACCGCTCGCGCGACACCTTCGGCGGCGACGTCAACGCCACGTTCCAGGACGCCAGAATCGCGCCGGACGGCACGCTGTTCGACCAGTCGTCCAACCGCTCGCGCAAGCTGGGGGCGCGGGTCAGCTACGAGCGGGCCGTTCCGGGGATCAAGGGCCTGACCGGCACGCTCGGCCTGGACACGATCAACGACCGGACCGAACAGGTGCTGATCGAGACCGGCCGCGCCTGGGTGCCGCCGACCAAGTTCCAGAGCGTCGCCCCGTTCGTGCAGGGCAACCTCTCGCTGCTCGACGACAAGGTGCACCTGGCCGGCGGCGTGCGCTTCGAGAACGTCGAGCTGAAGGTCGACGATTTCACCACCCTGGCCTTCTACGGCTCGCGCAAGGTCGGCGGCGGAAATCCAGACTTCAAGGCCACCCTGGCCAACGGCGGGATCGTGGTCGAGCCGGTCCACGGCCTGCGTCTCTACGGCAGCTACGCCGAGGGCTACACTGTCCCGGACGTCGGCCGGATCCTGCGCGCGATCAATGTCGACGGCGCCGACGTCGACACCTACCTGAACATCGAGCCGATCGTGTCCAACAACCGCGAGGTCGGCGCCGAGCTGAAGCGCGGGCCGTTCGAGGCCAGTCTCGACTACTTCTGGTCGGCCTCGAAGCTGGGCCAGCTGCTGGTCAAGAACAGCGGCGGCGTCTTCGACGTCCAGCGCCAGCGGATCGAGATCGAGGGCCTGGAGGCCAACGTCAAGGCCCGCACGCCCGTGCCCGGCCTGGTCGTCTCGGCCGGCTACGCCCACCTGAAGGGCCGGACCGACACCAACAAGGACAACCGAGTCGACACCGACCTGGACGGCGCCAACATCTCGCCAGACCGCCTGAACCTGGCCGCCGACTACCAGGGCGACAAATGGGGCCTGCGCTTCCAGATCCAGTCCTACATCAAGCGCGACATGCAGCACGCCCTCGTGAAGGACGACTTCACCGGCTACACCCTGGCCGACGCCTTCGTGCGCTACAAATTGCCGATGGGCGCGCTGTCGCTGGGCGTCCAGAACCTCTTCGACAGCCAGTACATCTCGTACAATTCCGACACCACGGCGCCGGCGGTCGACCGCTATTTCGCCGGGCGCGGGCGGACCGCGACCCTGGGCTGGGAAGCGCGCTTCTGATGAAGACCGTCCGGCTCATCCATCGCTGGACTGGCGGGCTGATCGGCCTGCTGCTGGCCCTGCTAGGCCTGACGGGGACCCTGCTGCTGCACGAGGACGCCTTCCTGCGCGCCACCGTGCCCCACGCCGCCGACGCCCAGCGCCAGGACGCCGCCACCCTGGGCGCGGCCGCGACGCGGATCTTCGGCGCCCAGGACCGCCCGCGCTCCATCGTGCTGGCGACCGGGCGCCTGGGCCTGCACAAGCTGGCCTACAAGGGCGAGCATGCGGCCTATGCCGACCAGGACGGCGCGATCGTCCAGAGCTGGACTTCGAACTGGGCCCGGCCGGAGGTCTGGCTGTTCGACTTCCATCACCACCTGTTCAACGGCGATGCGGGCGAGGTCGTCGGCGGGATCGTCGGCCTGGCAGGGCTGGGCTTCGTGGGCACCGGCCTGTGGCTGTGGTGGCCGACCCGGCGGATGTTTCACGTTCGGCCCTGGCCGCGGATGATGAAACGGGCGGCCATCGTCCATCACCACCGCGACCTGGGCGCGCTGGTGGCGCCGCTGCTGGTCCTGTCCCTGACCACGGGCGCGGCCATGGACCTGAAATGGTTCTCCGACGCGATCCGCGCGCCGTTCTCGTCGGCGGCCGTGATGAAGGCCGCCTCGGCCCCGCCGAAGATCAAGGGCGGCAAGCTGGCCAGGGACCTGGACTGGACGGCGGTGATCGCCCAGGCCCAGGACCGCTATCCGGGCGCCGAGATCCGCACGATCGGCCTGCCGGCCAAGCCGGGCGGCCTGATCTCGGTGCGTCTGCGCCAGCAGGCCGAGTGGCTGCCCAACGGCCGCACCATGGCCTGGTTCGACCCGGCGACCGGCAGGATGGTCGCCGATCGCGACGCCCAGGCCCTGCCGCTGGGTTCGCGGATCGCCAACCTCGACTACCCGCTGCACGCGGCCAAGGTCGGCGGCCTGCCGTACCGGCTGGTGATGACGGTGTCGGGCCTGACCCTGACCCTGCTGGGCACGCTGGCGGTGGTGACGTTCTGGGGCAATCCGACCGGCAGCCTGAAGCGGCGACGCAAGGCGTCCTCTTTCTCCAGGGGAGTTTTCAAGCAAGACACTCTATGAGTGTACTCCCGAGTTCGCGCGAACTAGGATCGCCAGGCGCGCCGCGACGGGGTCCGCCCGCCCGGCTCGACGGGAGGCAACAAAATGCGCAAGACTTCGGTGATCACCACAGGTGTTTTGGCTTTCGGTGCAAGCTTAGCGACCTTCGGCGCGGCGCAGGCTCAGGGGCCCGTCCCCCGCGCCGACCCGCCGCTGCGGCTGCAGCCCCGACCCGTGGGGCAGGTGCTCAAGATTCCAAAGATCACCCTTAGCCCTGCGGCGGTGGAGCGGATCTGGGTCGGTAAGTTCACCAAGGCGTTCATGGCCCGGTGCGCCGATCACGCCGTGGGCTGCGCGGTGGCGGCGATCGGCTCTAGCGGAGTCACTTCCGAGGCCGCTGACGGCGCCGCGCGTCGGGCGCCCGACCTCGCGCCGCGCGCGATGACCGCCGGCGACGTCATCACCATGGCCAGCGTCAGCAAGACCTTCACCGCCGCCACCCTGTTGAAAATCATCAGCGATAAGAAGGTCATCGTGAACGGCAAGCCGACGGCGATCAGCGTGGACGACAAGATCGCGCCCTATCTTCCCAAAAGCTGGACGCTTTCGGAGCCAGCCAAGACTCTGACCTTCCGGCAACTCCTTCGGCACCAGAGCGGACTGGAGTGCGGCGGGATTTCCTACGCCCAACTGAAGGCCTGCTTCGCCACGACCAAGCTCGACGGGGCCAAGACCTATCATAACGAGAACTTCGCCGTCATGCGGATGATCATTCCGATCATGTACGGCTCGCCCGTTCGCGTGAACATGACCGACATGCTGGCCAAGGAGGCGGCGGGCGATCCTGGGCCGATCGCGGCCTATTACGGCGCGCGCTACCGCAGCATCGTCAACACGGTGGTCTTCTCCAAGGCTGGTTTGCCGACACTGGAGTGCAAGGTCCAAGGTCGCGCGCCCGCACTCAGCTACAAATCCGCCACGACCCACAAATGGGACTTCAGCAGCGTACTGCCCGGCGAAAGCTGGGGCGACATGAGCGACTACTGCGGGTCACAGGGCTGGTTCATGTCGGCGCGCCAGATGGCCGCCGCGATGCGGGCGATCAACACCCCCGGCCTCGTGATGCCGGCCGCCGCCCTGACCCAAATGCAGGGCGAGCAACTGGGCGTCTATGCTTCGGGGGACCTGGGCAAGGGCGTCTCGTCCTGGTCGCATGGCGGCTACCATCCGGCGGAGTGGAACAAGGGGGAGATCAACACCATCATTGTCCACTTCAGCAACGGCGTCAGCGCGGGGGTGATCGTCAACTCGCCCTACAAGGGCGCGACGGTCGATGTCGGCGGCGACCTGTGGGGCGACCTGGTGCAGGCCGCCTTGACCGCGGGGTCGTAGGGCCGACCGGGGCGTGGCGTCGCCCGAGCCGGTGCGACGTCACGCCCGCTGGTTCAGCGTGATCGCCGTCCCGTTCTGCCGGTAGGCCGCGCCTTGCGCCCCGGGGCCGTACCCTGCCGCGGTGGGGCGCTGTTCGGCGACTTCCGCGGCGATGGCGCGGACCAGGCCCTCGGTGACGGTCTTGGCGGCGGCCACCGCGCGGCCCTGGCGGGCCAGGACGGCGTCGAAGGCCTCGGTGGCGCGCACCAGGCGCTGGCGGCGCTGGAGCGACGCGCCCGACACCAGGGCGACATTGCCGCGCACCCGGGTCGACTCGTGGCGATAGAGATTGGCCAGCTTGGCCACCTCGTCGACATACTGCGCCGCCTCGTGCGGGCGGCGGGCCTCGAAGGCCGCCGACTGCCGGGCGATCAGGTCCGTCAGGCGCTCGGTCAGGATGATCAGCTGTTCGACGCGGTCGTCGCAGTCGAGGGCGGTGAGGGCCATGCGGGCTACTCCTTCAGACCTTGCATCTTCAGCATTTCCTTCTGCACGGCGGCGGCCACGCCGATCCCGCCGGCCTTGGAGACCTGCTTGGCCATCTCCTCGGCCAGAAGGGACTTGAACATGTCCTCGCCGGTCCCGCCGCCGCCGACCTCGGGGGTCTTCATGCCGGCGGTCATCGACTGCATCATCACTGACAGGAACGAGGCTTCGAACTTCTGGGCCGTCTCGCGGATCTTGCCGCGCTTGAGCAGCTCGGCGGTCGAGGCGGCGGTCGGGCCGACGGTGTCGACAGCGGGGGTGGCGAGGGTGGAGAGGCTCATCACATCACCTCGATGTCGGCTTGCAGGGCGCCCGCGGCCTTGATGGCCTGCAGGATCGAGATCATGTCGCGCGGGGTCACGCCCAGGGCGTTGAGGCCGCCGACCAGGCTCTTGAGCGAGGCGCCGCCGCCCAGGGTCAGCAGCTTGCGGCCCTTCTCCTCGTCGACGCTGACGGTCGATTGCGGGACGATGGCGGTGCGGCCCTGGCTGAACGGGGCCGGCTGGCTGACGGCCGGGCTCTCCTGGACCGAGATGGTCAGGTTGCCCTGGGCGATCGCCACCTGGCTGATGCGGACGTCGTCGCCCATGACGATCACGCCGGCCACCTCGTCGATGATCACCTTGGCCGGGGCGTCCGGCTCGACCTCCAGGTTCTCGATGGCGGTCACGAAGCTGATCATGTCCATGCCGGCCGGCGGGCGAACCGCGACGATGGTCGGGTTCTGGGCCTGGGCGCAGTTGGCGAAGCGCTGGTTGATGGCGTCGGCGATGCGGCGCGAGGTGGTGAAGTCCGGGTTGCGCAGGGTCATGCGCAGCACGTCCATGTTCACCATCTGGAAACCGGTCTCCTTCTCGATGATGCCGCCGGCGGCGATCCGGCCCGCGGTCGGCACGCCCTTGGTGACCGAAGAGCCCGAGGCCCCGCCGGCCGAGACCGAACCGGTCTGCACCGAGCCCTGCGCCACCGCATAGGTCTGGCCGTCGGCGCCCTGCAGCGAGGTGACCAGCAGGGTGCCGCCCAGCAGGCTCTTGGCGTCGCCCAGGGTCGAGACCGTGACGTCCATGCGCGCGCCCGTCGCGGCGAAGGCCGGCAGGTTGGCCGTGACCATGACGGCGGCGGTGTTCTTGGTGTTGAGGTTGCCGTCGCGGACGTTGACGCCCTGGCGTTCGAGCATGGCCTCCAGGCTCTGCTTGGTCATCGGCGCGTTGCGCAGGCTGTCGCCCGAACCGTTCAGGCCCACGACGATGCCGTAGCCGACCAGCTGGTTGTCGCGCACGCCCTCGAAGGCGACGATGTCCTTGATCCGCGACTTGGCGTCGGCGGGGGAGGCGACCAGGGCGACGGCGGCGAGGGCGAGGCCCAGAACGGAAGCAAAGAATGAACGAGACATGGCGATCCTACGGCGGGGTGGCATCCCCGCGCCGTCCCATGCCAGATCCGGGCCAACCGTTCGTGGCCGAAAAGTTCAATGAAATCAGTCGAGGCGCGGCGATTTTCTGCCTGCGACATTCCGCTTCGGCAGATTCTGCCCGGCATTAACCATACCGCAAGCGCCGCTCCGCAAGATGTGGTTAACGGGGAGGGGTGAATCCCTCGTTTCGGCGTTGGAGCGGCGTTTCGTCATGAAGGTTTCCAGCACGGGAGGCGCGGGCGCGGTTGGCGCATCGCGGGCCAAACCGACCGGCGGCGGATCGGGCTTTTCCCTGCCTTCGGTCGGCGGCGCCAGCGCGGCGAGCGGCGTGGCCCAGGCGGGCGGCGTGGCCGGGATCGGCTCGCTGGACGCCCTGCTGGCTTTGCAAGCCGACCTGGACCCGATGGAGCGCAAGCGCCGGGCGGTCAAGCGGGCCGGCGGCCTGCTGGACCTGCTGGACGCCCTGAAGCTGGCCACCCTGGACGGCGAGGTCTCGACCGGCACGCTGTCGCGGCTCAAGAGCGCCGTGCGCGAGCATCGCGAGGCCACCGACGACCCCAAGCTGGAGGCGATCCTCAACGAGATCGAGACCCGCGCGGCCGTCGAGGCGGCCAAGCTAGAGCAGGCGCGAATGGGCTGATTATGCGGATGAAATCGCCCATGGAAGAACATTGTTCACCGCTCGTCCCCAGAATCGGGACATCCGTGCACGGTGCTGAACATCGCGCTCATGCGAGGTTCATTGAACCGGGCTATCGTTTTGGTATAAGCAGCCCGCCTGACCTGGGCGGAGTTCATCGGGGCGTGAGGCGTTAATGCAAACGGCCACTGTTCTTAAGGTACCGGACTCGTATCGTCCTTCGGACGACGAGCCATTCATGAACGAGCGTCAGCTTGAATATTTCAAGCAGAAGCTCCTAGCCTGGAAAGAAGAGATCCTCCGCGAATCTCGCGAGACGGTTTCCCACCTGCAAGCTGAAACTGAAAACCATGCCGACCTCGCCGATCGTGCGTCGTCGGAAACTGATCGGGCGCTGGAGCTTCGCACCCGGGATCGTCAGAGAAAACTCATCTCGAAAATCGACCAGGCGTTGCGTCGGGTCGAGGACGGTTCCTACGGCTACTGCGAAGAGACCGGCGAGCCGATCGGTTTGGCGAGACTGGACGCGCGGCCCACCGCGACGCTCAGCCTGGAAGCCCAGGAACGCCATGAACGCCGGGAACGGGTTCACCGCGACGACTGAGGGTCTTACCGACCTTCGACCTCGATGTGTTTCAAGCGGCCTCGCCCCCTCAAGGGCGGGGCCGCTTTCGTTTCTTCCTTCTCCCCTTGCGGGAGAAGGTGATCGCATAGGCTTCAAAAGGATTGTCATCCCGGACGAGCGCGCAGCGCGAAGATCCGGGAGCGGGGCGTGAACGCTGGCGTCTGCGGCGGTCCCGGATCGGCGCTCGGCTCCGCCGAGCTTGTCCGGGATGACAGTTTTTTCAGATCCATATGCGATAGCCCTGCTCACAGGGGGAGGGCTGGTTCACCACAGCGTCGCCGCCGCCCGTTCCGGCCAGGCCTTGTCGTAGGCCTCCCCGCCCTCGGCGTCCTGGCTCATCGCCGCCAGCATGGCGCCGGGCGTGGGCAGGGCGCGGGGATCGACCTGGGCCGCGGCCGTCCACAGGCCCGCGCGGACGATGGCGCGGGCGCACTGGAAATAGGCCTCGACCACGGTGACCACCAGGCAGGTGCGCGGCGCCTTGCCGTCGACCGCGAAGCTGGCCAGCAACTCGGGATCGGCGCTGATCACGGCGCGGCCGTTGACCCGGAAGGTCGTGCCCGAGCCGGGGATCAGGAACATCCGCGCCACGCGCGGATCGCGGAC
>Ga0209257_1000761_pt1 | contig 48293 bp, 30 predicted proteins | sample AraplaCvi_mCL_r2_FD_184277 | JGI IMG/M metagenome (GOLD analysis project Ga0209257, IMG submission 184277) | Arabidopsis root microbial communities from North Carolina, USA - plate scrape MF_Cvi_mCL_r2 (SPAdes) (version 2) | ecosystem: Host-associated > Plants > Roots > Endosphere | place: USA...
GCGTCTCTGTGCGCCTCGTGGCCCCCGACGGCCGCGACGTCGCCGATGGCGAGATCGGCGAGCTGTGGCTCAAGGGCGAGAACATCACCGCGGGCTACTGGGCGCGACCCGAGGCCACGGCCGAGGCGTTCCGGGACGGGTGGCTGCGGACCGGCGACGCCGCGCGGCGCGACGCGGACGGCTTCTACTACCTGGTGGACCGCTGGAAGGACATGTTCATCTCGGGCGGCGAGAACGTCTATCCGGCCGAGGTCGAGGCGGCGATCCTCGAGCTGGAGGGCGTCTCGGAAGTGGCCGTGGTGGGCGCGCCCGACCCTCGCTGGGGTGAGATCGGAATCGCCTACGTGGCGCCGGCGCCGGGCGCCGTCCTCACCGCCGAAGCCGTGCTGGCCCACTGCCGCGGGCGTCTCGCGGGCTACAAGCGGCCTCGGGTGGTCGAGGTGGTCGCCGGCCTGCCGCGCACCGGCTCGGGCAAGGTCCGCAAGGATCTGCTGAAGGCGCGCCACGCCGCAGAGGCCGCGCCTTCGTCTCGCGGAATGCCGGCGGCGTGATTGCGGCGGAAGCGCCCCCGGCGCGGCGATGTGTCCGGCTGACAGCTTCGCTGTAATCGGTTATGACGTATAACATTCTACGTGAAATGCCGGACCTCGAAGCGACGTGAGATCGCCGTCCGGTCCGGAGGGAGTGCCGATGCTGCAACAGGGCTTGGCGCAGGACGCCGGGGCGGCCCGCACCTTGGTGCGCGGGCTGGATGCGTGGAACGGCGTCGTGAACGGCGCCTTCGAGAACCTCACCGTCGACGCCGCGGACGATGCGTTCGAGGGGGTGATGGACGTGCGCCGGTTCGCCGGGCTGGACCTGTCGCGGATAGCCTCCAGCGCGGCCATCGTGCGCCGCCACCGCCCGTCCGGCGGGCGCGAGCACGCCCGCTATTTCAAGCTCCACATCCAGGAGAGCGGCTCCAGCCTGAACGTCCAGGACGGCCATGAGGCGGTGCTGGGGCCGGGGGACCTGATGCTGTGCGACTCGTCGCGGCCCTACAGCATCCGCTTCGACCAGCCGAACCGCATGCTGGTGCTGCGCCTGCCTGAGGACCGACTGTCGGCGCGGTTCGAGGACCCCGACGCCCTGGTGGGCCGCAGGCTGGGCGTGGAAAGCCTGGGCGCCTCGCTGCTGTCGGCCTTCGTGCAAAATCTCTGGGCCGCCCCGGCCACTCACGACGACGGGGCCGACTGCGAAGGCCCGCTGCTGGACGCCGCGCTCAATCTGCTGGCCGCCGCGCACGGCTTCGCGCCCGCCGCGCCGGCATCCCAGGCCATGTGTTCGCGCCAGCGGATCCGCCGCTTCGTGGACGAGAACCTCTGCGATCCCGAGCTCAGCGTGACCGGCGTCGCCCGCGCGCTGGGCCTCAGCCCGCGCTATGTGCAGATGGCGTTCGCCGACATCGCCACCACGCCGCTGGCCTACATCCGCCGCAAGCGCCTGCAGCTGGCCGCCCAGCAGCTCCGCCGCCGCGGTGCGGGCTGCAACATCACCGACCTGGGCTTCAGCCTGGGCTTCAACGACCTCAGCCATTTCAGCCGGGCGTTCAAGGCGCGCTACGGCGTCGGCCCGCGCGACTACCGCGCCGCTTAAGGCAAAAAAAGCGCAACGATTTCGCGACTGTGAAAGTCGACTTCGCGTCTGGCCAAGCGCCGGCCCGGCGGCGGTGCTCTCCTCGGGGCAACGAAAATACGAGGGGAGGTCTACCGAATGCCTCGCAAGCAGTCGCTCAAGTCGCTTTTGATCGCCGCATCCATGCTGTCGGCGGCGCCCGCCGTCGCGTGGGCGCAGGATGCCGTCGAGGAGGTGGTGGTCACCGCCCAGAAGCGGTCCCAGAACCTGCAGGACGTGCCGATCACCATCTCGGCCTTCACGTCCGAGGCGCTGCAGGAGCGGGCGGTGGGCAACGTGGCCCAGCTGTCGAACCTGGCGCCGAACGTCACTCTGGACGGCGGCACGCCATTCTCCGGGTCGCCGTCAGTGCTCTCGGCCTTCATCCGCGGCATCGGCTCGGATGACTTCGCCTTCAACATCGACCCCGGCGTCGGCATCTACGTCGACGGCGTCTACCTCGCCCGGACGGTCGGCGCGAACCAGGACCTGCTGGACGTCGAGCGCGTCGAGATCCTGAAGGGGCCGCAGGGCACCCTGTTCGGCCGCAACACCATCGGCGGCGCGATCTCGATCGTCACCCGCGACCCGGGCGACACCTTCCGCTTCAAGGGCGACGTCACGGTCGGCAGCTTCAACCTGCTGCAGGTCCGAGGCAGCGCCGACCTGCCCCTGGCCGACAACCTCGCCGCCTCGGTCACCTTCGGGATCAAGAGCCGCGACGGCTATGTGGAGCGCATTCCGTTCCCGGACGCGCGGGCCCGCAACACCTCGTCCTACACCGCCTTCCCGTCATCGGGCTTCGACACCGCGTCGCGCGAGGGCGGTGAGAACAGCTGGAACCTGCGCGGCAAGCTGAAGTGGACCGGCGAGCGGGTGAAGGTCGTGGCCTTCGCCGACTACACGCACGAAAACGGCTCCGGCCTGGCCAACACCCTGCTCGGGACCGCCGAGACCGTTCCGGGCAACTTCGCGGGCTCCAACCACCTGCCGGGCACGGCGTTCGATCCCACGGGGACCACGGGCTTCCTGTTCGCCGGCCTCTACAACTTCTGCATCGGCGCGACGCCCACCCAGATCGCCGCGCGCGGCGCCCAGGCGCTGTGCGGGGTGCGGGGCACGCAGTTCAGTCCAAGCCTCAGCCTGCCGCCGTTGGCCGGCGTGAACGTGGACGCCGATCCCACCAACGACCGGCTGCCCTTCGACCGCCGCTTCCTGACCGGCGACATCGACAAGAGCTACGCCACCGGCAACAGCTTCTCGAAGCTGACCAACTGGGGGACCGGGGCCACCGTCGAGGTCAGCCTCACCGACGAGATGACCCTGAAGTCGATCAGCGCCTACCGCGAGCTGGACTGGCAGAGCGGCATGGACGCCGATGGCTCGCCGCTGAACTTCGGCCAGCTCAGCTTCGACATGCGCCAGTGGCAGGCGAGCGAGGAGCTGCAGCTGCTGGGCACCGCGTTCGACAAGCGGGTCAACTATGTGCTGGGCGCCTACGCCTTCAAGGAGAAGGGCAGCCTCCACGACTACGTCACCTTCGCCGAGGGCCTGCTGCAGGTGGACGGTCCGAACCAGCTGGAGACCAAGAACTACGCCCTGTTCGGCCAGGTGGACTGGCGCCTCAACGACCTGATCGGCCTGACCGCCGGCGCTCGCTACACCAAGGAGAAGAAGGCGTTCGAGGGCGGCCAGCAGGACCTGAACGGCTTCAACTACAAGCTCTTCGGCTGCTCGGGCGCGAACGGGGTGATCACGCCCGGCGGGACCTTCCCCCTGGCGCCCGTGCCCTGCCAGGCGGCGCTGACCTATCCCGACCCCACCAACCCCGTGCGGGTCTATGCGCCGGGTGTGAACCGGCAGTCGTTCTCGAATTTCTCGCCCAAGCTGGGCGTGCAGCTGCACCCGGCCGACGACGTCATGGTCTTCGCGAGCTGGTCCAAGGGCTACAAGACTGGCGGCTGGACCACGCGCCTGACCAACCCGCAGCCCGACGATCAGCCCTTCGCCGAGGAGAAGGCGACCACCTGGGAGGCCGGCTTCAAGACCCGCCTTCTGGACCGGCGCCTGCAGCTCAACGGTTCGGTGTTCACCACCGACTACGACGGCATCCAGCTCAACTTCCAGCAGGGCACCTCGCCCACGATCCGCAACGCCGGCGACGCGCGCATCGACGGCGCCGAGCTGGAGGCGGTGATCGTTCCGACCGCCGGCCTGACCATCAACGCCTCGGCCGGCTGGCTGCACGCGCGCTACACCTCGGTGCTGCCGGGCGTGGTGGCGGTGAGCGGGCCCAATCCGTTCCAGGCAGGCGCCTTCGACGGCGCGCCGCTGCCCAAGACGGCCGACTGGAAGCTCAACATCAGCCCCCGCTACGAGTTCACGGTTGCCGGCGGCGGCAAGCTCACGGCCATCGCCGACTGGACCTACACCTCCAGCATCTGGAACAACGCCCAGCGCACCTTCCTGCTGAAGCGGCCGGCGACCCACATCGTCAACGCCAGCCTGTCGTACGAGGCGCCCGAAGGGGCGTGGTCGGTCTCCATCGGCGGCACGAACCTGACGAACGAGCGCTACCTGACCACGGGCAATGAGAACGTCGCCGACGGCCTCTTCTTCGGCACCTACAGCCGCCCGCGCGAAGGCTACGTCCGCTTCGGCATGAAGTTCTGACCATGGCCGCGACCCTGATGCTCGACGAGGCCGCTTGGCGCGACCGGCTGTACTCCAACGGCTGGCGCGCCGGCTCCGGCGGCCTGCTGGAGGTGATGGAACCGGCCACGCTCTCGCCGTTGACGCGCGTGGCGCGGGCGGGGCGCGAGGACGTGGCCGCCGCCGCGGTCGCGGCGCGGGCGGCTCAGCCAGCCTGGGCCGCGCTGCCGGCCGATGCGCGCCAGGCGGTGCTGCTGGAGGCGGCCGCGATCCTGTCGCGCCGCGCCGACGAGCTGGCGCCCTGGATCATCCGCGAGACCGGTTCCGTCGGGGCCAAGGCCGCCGTGGAGCTCGAGCATGCCGCGGGCTTCGTGCGTCAGGCCGGGGCCATGGCGACCGAGCCGCAGGGTCTGCTGCTGCCTGCGGCCGACGACCGCCTCAGCATGGCCCGGCGGGTCCCGCTGGGCGTGGTTGCGGTGATCTCGCCCTTCAACTTCCCGCTCGTGCTGTCGATCCGCGCCGTCGCGCCCGCGCTGGCTGCCGGCAATGCGGTGGTGCTGAAGCCCGACCCGCGCACACCCGTCAGCGGCGGCTTCCTGATCGCCCGCGTTTTCGAGGACGCCGGCCTGCCGCCGGGCCTGCTGCACGTGCTGCCCGGCGACGCCGAGGCGGGCGACGCCCTGTGCCGCGATCCGAACGTCGCCATGGTGGCCTTCACCGGCTCCACCACCGCCGGCCGCAAGGTGGGCGAGACGGCCGGGGCGCACCTGAAGAAGGTCGCCCTGGAGCTGGGCGGCAAGAACGCCCTGATCGTGCTGGACGACGCCGACCTCGACGTCGCCGCCTCGAACGCCGCCTGGGGCGCCTGGCTGCACCAGGGGCAGATTTGCATGACCACCGGGCGCATCCTGGTGCAACGCGCCTTGCAGGACGGCCTGGTGGCGCGTCTGGTCGAGAAGGCCGCGTACCTCCCCGTGGGCGATCCGGCCAGCGGCCGGGTGGCGCTCGGGCCGCTGATCAGCGCGGCGCAGCGCGACCGGGTCCATGCCATCGTCCACGACTCGGTGGCCGCGGGCGCGACCTTGGCGGCGGGCGGGACCTACAGCGACCTGTTCTACGCGCCGACCGTGCTGACCGGCGTCAAGCCGGGGATGCGGGCGTTCGACGAGGAGATCTTCGGCCCGGTGGCCGTGGTCACCGCCTTTGAGGACGACGCCGAAGCCGCCGACCTCGCGGGCCGCGGCGACTACGGGCTCTCAGCCGGGATCATCACCGGGTCGGTGGGTCGTGGGATGGCGCTGGGCGCGCGGCTGAACGTGGGTCACCTGCACATCAACGACCAGACCATCGAGGCCGGACCGCACTCGCCGTTCGGCGGCATGGGCGCATCGGGAAACGGCAGCCGCATCAGCGGGCCGGCCAACCTGGACGAGTTCACCACCTGGCGCTGGACGACGGTCAAGACCGCGGCCACGCCCTATCCCTTCTAGGCCTCATCCCATGCAGATCACGGCCGCCGTCGTCCGCAGCCGCTCGGGCCCCTTCGCCCTGGAGACAGTCGAGATCGAGGCGCCGCGCGCCGGCGAGGTGCTGGTGCGCGTGGTCGCCACCGGGGTCTGCCACACCGACATGGTGATGCGCGACCAGGACCTGCCGACGCCGCAGCCGGTGGTCCTGGGCCACGAGGGGGCAGGGGTGGTCGAACGGGTCGGCGCGGGGGTGACCAAGGTGGCGCCCGGCGACCATGTGGTGATGACGTTCAACTCGTGCGGCGGCTGTCCGTCCTGCCGCGACTACGCCCCGACCTATTGCCACGAGTTTTTCCCGCGGAACTTCATCGGCGTGCGGCCGGACGGCAGCTCGGGCCTGTCGAAGGCCGGCGAGACGATCCACGCCAACATCTTCGGCCAGTCGTCGTTCGCCACCTATGCGCTCTGCTATGAGCGCAACGCGGTGAAGGTCCCGCACACGGCGCCACTGGAGGCCCTCGGGCCGCTGGGCTGTGGGGTGATGACGGGCGCGGGGGCGGTGATCAACGCCCTGAAGGTGGAAGCCGGGCGCTCGCTGGCCGTGTTCGGCGCCGGCGCGGTCGGTTTGAGCGCCTTGCTGGCCGCCAGGGCGACGGACGCCGGGCCGATCGTGGTGGTGGACATCAACCCAGCGCGCCTCGAACTGGCGCTGGCGCTCGGCGCCGACCACGCGCTGGACGGGCGCGCCGAGGCCGTCGTGGACCGCATCCGGGAGATCACCGGGGCCGGCTGCGACTACGCGCTGGACACCACTGCGAACCTCGCGGTCATGCGCCAGGCCGTCGACGCCCTGGCGCCGCGCGGGACCTGCGGCCTGGTCGGCGCCTCGAAGATGGGCGACGAGCTCAGCCTGGACGCGGTTGCGCTGATGAGCGGCGGCCGCGCGGTCCGCGGCGTCGTCGAGGGCGACGCCGATCCCGACGTCTTCATCCCGCACCTGATCGACCTGTATCAGGCGGGCCGGTTCCCGTTCGATCGGCTGATCGCCTTCTACCCGTTCAAGGCGATCAACGAGGCGGTCGCCGACGCGGAGGCCGGGCGGGTCATCAAGCCCATCGTGCTCATGGGCTGATCCGCGGCGATCGCGGAGCCGGCGAGGGTCCTCGGAGCGGCGCCCGCGCGCGGGGCGGCCGTCCAGCTGCGCTGTGGCGCAGGCGCAACATCGTTTCCCGAAATCCGCGGCGGCGCTTCGCCGCAATTGCCGTGATCCGTAAAACGGCGTCTCTATAATAGTTAGCAGGCATAACAGTTATCCGCCCGGCGTCACCTTGCGGAAGAGGCCCAGAACAAGCCTGCGCGGAGGAAACGACATGTCCAAGCCCAAGGCTGGAAACGAGGCCGGCTGCCTGACGGTCGGCGGCCTGTTCCTGGCGATGGCCGCCATCGCGGCGCCCGGCCCCGCGGCCGCACAGGCGGCGAGCGGAACTGCCCAGATCGAAGAAGTGGTCGTCACGGCCCGCAAGCGCGAGGAGCGGCTGCAGGACACGCCGGTCGCGGTGACGGCCCTGGGCGGCGAGGCCCTGGCCGCGCGCGGCGTCGACAGCGTCGACCAGATCGCCAAGTTCGCGCCCAGCATCCGCTTCGACGGCGCCGCGGCGCTGAGCGGCGGCAACTACAACGCCACGGTCTTCATCCGCGGCGTCGGCCAGAACGACTTCGCGATCTTCAGCGACCCGGGCGTCGGGATCTATGTGGACGGCGTCTACTACGCGCGCTCCATCGGCGGCACGCTTGACGCCTTCAACGTGGGTCGCATCGAGGTGCTGCGCGGGCCGCAGGGCACGCTGTTCGGCAAGAACACCATCGGCGGGGCGGTGGTGATCACCACGGCGCAGCCCGGCCGCGAGCTGGGCGGCCAGGTCGAGCTGACCACCGGCCGCTACGACCGCCTCGACCTCAAGGCGCACGTGGACCTGCCGGTGGCCGATAACGTCTTCGCCCGCATCTCGGTCGCGCACCTGGGCCGTGACGGCTACGGCAAGCGGCTGAGCACCGGCGAGGACCTGGGCGACCGCAACGCCAACGCTATCCGCGGCCAGGTGCACTGGGACGTCTCGGACGCCGTGACGGTGGACCTGGCCGCCGACTACACCCGCGCTCGCGAGCACTCCGCGCCGCAGAAGGCGCTGGTGATCGGCGCGGTCCCCGGCTTCGTGATCGGGCCGTTCCTGGGCAACTTCAACACCTTCGTCGCGCCCAGCCGCGGGATCGTCGCGCCGAACGGCCAGCGCGCGCTGAACACCTCGTTCCTCACCGACAGCCCTTTCACCACCTATGGTACGGGCCCCAACGTCAACGACCTGGACCTCTGGGGCGCGTCGGGCACGGTGAACTGGGACCTGGGCGCGGTGTCGGTGAAGAGCATCACCGCCGTCCGGGGCCTGAAGGCCACGTTCGCCCGTGACGGGGACAACACCCCCTTCACCTTCCGCGAGACGTTCAACCACGACGTCCAGGCGCAGGTCAGCCAGGAGCTGCAGTTCAACGGGACGAGCTTCGGCGACCGCCTGACCTGGGTGGCCGGCCTTTACGGCTTCAGGGAGCGTGGCACGGACTCGGGCTTCGCCAAGCTGGCGCTGGGCCTGGCGCCCGGCGTCTCGCCGCCGCCCTTCAGCCCGTCGGCCGCCATCTATACCCGCGTGGTCAACAAGACCTACGCCGCCTTCGCCCAGGGCAGCTTCAGCCTCACCGACCAGCTGAGCGCGACCCTCGGCGCGCGCGTGAACCGCGACGAGAAGACCTACTACCTCGACCACCGCCGGATCCGCGACGGCGTGACCATCGCCAACCTGACCCGCAAGGGCTCGTGGGACTCGTTCACGCCGAAGGTGGGGCTGGAATACAAGGCCACGCCTGATGCGCTGCTCTATGTCTCGGCCGGCAAGGGCTTCAAGAGCGGCGGCTTCAACGCCCGGCCGCTGAACGACGCCTCGGAGGTCACCGAGTACCAGCCCGAGACGCTGTGGACCTACGAGGGCGGTGTGAAGACCGCCTGGCTCGACCGGCGCCTGATCCTGAACCTCGCGGGCTACTTCAGCGAGTACAAGAACATCCAGGTCACGGTGAACCAGACCCCGCGCAACTTCGTCGCCAACGCCGCCGCGGGCGAGGTGAAAGGCCTCGAACTGGAGGCCCAGGCCAAGCCGTCGGCCGCCTGGGACTTCAACCTGGGTGTCGGCTACATGGACGCCGAATACACATCGGTCGGCCAGGGCCTGGGCGCGGGTCAGGTCCTGCCCATCACGGTCGCGACGCACTTCGTGAAGGCGCCCAAATGGACCGCCAACGCCGGTGTCCAGTACACGCACGAGCTGGCGTCGGGGGCGCGCATCGTCGCGCGCGGCGACTGGAGCCACTACAGCACAGTCTACAACGACGTGGCCAACGACCCGGACCTGACCCAGGGCGCCTACGACCTCTTCAGCGCGCGCCTCAGTGTCAGCACGGCGGACGGCAAGTGGCAGGCCGCGGTCTTCGGGACCAATCTCTCCGATGAACGGTACATGGTCTCCGGCAATGCCTCGGCGGGCTTCGGCCTGAAGGAGGCCAGTTTCGGGCGACCGCGCGAATGGGGTGTGAGCGTCAGTCGCGCCTTCTGAGGTGATCGAAGGCCCTCGCGCAACATCGGAGAGCGGGGCCCCCCAATCGCATCCCTGCCGCGGGCCTGGCGTCCCGCGGCAGGGAGTGCAGCGCCGGCCAGGGCCCCGAGATCTTTCTCGGGACCCCTCCGGCGAGACGTCAGAATTTCTGCCCGAAACGGACGCCGAAGAACTGCGGCTTGATGGGAAAGGCCCGCGAGGAGCCCGAGCAGAAGGTGATCGAGCAGAAGGTGTTCCGCGTGAGCTGGCCGCGCCGGTCGAAGGCGTTCTGGATGAACAGATTGAGGGTCCAGTTGTCCTTCTTCACGCCGCCCGAGAAGTCGAACGTGACGAAGCCCGAGGTGTTGCCCAGCAGATCGTTGTTGAAGACGTTCAGGTCCTGGGTCGCCCCGGTCTGATACAGCGCCGCGCCCTGGAGGTAGGCGGTGTACTCGCCGACCTCGGTGTCATACCGGATCGAGGTCGTGCCCTTGAATTTCGGCTGGCGGGGCAGGCGGGTGCCGTCGGCGGCGGCGACCTGCGGGGTCGGGGGCGTGGAGCCAGGGACCGTCGCGCCGAGCGTGCACGAGGCAAGCTGCGAGATCGACTTCGACGCGGGGTCGAACGCGAAGTTGCAGAAGTTGCCGTCGAGCGCCGCGTCGTTGTAGGCGCCCGACGACGAGATGGTGAACTCGCCGAGCTTCAGATCGGCGTCGTATTCCACGCCGTAGACCCGCGCCCTGCCGGCGTTGCCGGTGATGCCCGCGCCCTGCGCGCCGGAGACCACGACGGAGTATTGGATGTTGTCCCACTCCTCGTAATAGACGGCGGCGTTGAAGCGGAAGATGTCCCCCCAGAGCGTCTTCACGCCCACCTCGTAGTTGGTGAGTTCCTCGGACTTGAATGGAGGCACGGTGGCGACGCCGACGTTGCGGATGCGCAGCGGCCGATTGAAGCCGCCGGGCCGGAAGCCGGTGGAGTAGTTGGCGTAGATCATCTTGGTCGGCGTGATCTGCCAGTCCAGCGCGACCTTGTGCGTCTCGCCGTCCTCCTTGTAGCGCCCGACCTGGTCCGCCGCGGCGAAGTTCGAGTTCAGGCACTGCAGGCGCTCGTCGGGCAGTGGCAGCGTGCAGCCGAGGACGCCGGTCCGAACATTGAGCGACGTGGTGGTGTTCAGGGCGGACGCCATGACGCCGCTGAAGCCTCTCACGTTGTAGTCCGTCTTGAAGTAGCGGATGCCGGCCGTGAGCTTCAGGGTGGGCGTGATGTTGTAGTGGCCTTCGGCGAAGATCGCCTTGTCGTGATAGATCTGGTCGGTCTCGACGATGTAGAAGCCGTCCTGCTTCACCGCTGGCGAACCCAGGACCATGGTTCCGCCATTGGCGACCGGGATGCCGAGGCCGGCGGGATTGCTGTCGCCGCCGCCGGCCCGGGTATAGCCGACGATCTGATCCAGGCCGCGGATGGCGTAGTAGGTGTTATTCTCCTGCTTCTGCCAGTGGTAGAAGACGCCCGCCGTGACATCGAACGGCCAGTCCTGCGGCGTGGTGACCCGGAACTCCTGCGTGAACTTGTCCCGGTAGGTCAGGCCGTGGAAGTACTGCGTCGGATTGAGGAACTTCGTGCACTTCAGGGTCGCGCCGGATCCCGTGCAGCCGCTCTTGTCGAAGAACTGCAGGTAGTTCTCATAGCCCGGCCCGAAGCCGTCATAGGTGACGGTGTAATAGGTGTAGTCGTTGAGCAGCTTGGTCTTGCGCTGGTGATAGCCCGTCGCCGAGACCACTTCCCAGTCCCCGATGTGGCCATGGACGGACAACTGCGCCTGATACCATTTGTCGTCGTTTTCAGTCTTGTCGTAGTCGTGGACTTCCAGATCGCCGACCCGCGGGTCGAAGCCGAAGTAGCCCTTGGACACCTGATGCTGCGCGGTGAGCTGCGGCGTCACTTCCCAGCCCGGAACGACCTCCCACAGGGCTTGCAGCCGGGCTCCGTATTCGCGGACCGTGTTGTAGTCGTCATCGGCGATCGCGGAGTTGTCGAGCGTGAAGGACGTGGCGGGGTTGTTGTCGCCGAGCGTCAGGACCGCGGTCCGGCCGTCGTTCAGCTTGCCGTTGTTCGGCGTATTGTCGACGTAGCCGCCGTCTCGGCGGTAATAGGTCATCGCGCGGACGGCCATGGTGTCGTTCACCGGCGCGTTCACATATCCTTCGACCTGACCGCCGACGGAGCCCGGGCCGTACTTGTTGGCCTCCAGGTCATAGCCGGCCTCGAACCTGCCGATCTTCGGCTTGTTGGTGATGAACCGGATGGTGCCCGACAGCGAGCCGGCCCCGTAGAGGGTCCCCTGCGGGCCGGAGAGCGCCTCGACGCGCTCCAGGTCATAGACGTGGATGTCCGGGACCCCCACGCCGGTGATCGGAATGTCGTCCAGGTAGTAGCCGACGGAGGCATAGGTGCCGCCGGCCGGAACGATGCCGCGGAAATAGGTCGTCTGCCGCCCCGGCCCCAGGCCGGCGAACGACACGGAGGGCAGCAGGGTCACGAGGTCGGACAGCCCCTTCACCTGTCGCTCCGCCAACTTCTCTGTGCTCAGCGCCTGAACGGAGATCGGCACCTTCTGGATGCTCTCCGAACGGCGCGTCGCCGTCACGATGATCTCGCCCAAAAGGGCCCCGTCGCCGGCGCCGGCGCCATCGGCGTCGGCCGCTGTCTCTGCGAAGGCGGAGCTGGCGAGAGGGGTTAGGACGGTGGTCGCCGCGAGCAAACAAAGAATGCGCGTTTTACGAGAGACCGTTCGAGATTTCATGCGTTGGATATCCCCCAAAGTCTTGACGCTAAGTGTCTCCTTCCTCTTCGGATTTTCTCTTTGCTTGTGACTTGCTTTGCGTGGCGCGGCTTGTGGCCCCATCGCGCTCATTATCGAGTCTACGCAATGCACAAGTGGTCATGTCCGAAGGTATAACCTTCGGTTGGATCGCATTTTGCCAGATATGCAGAAAATATTCTGGATCAGTCAGAGGCGTTGCAGGTGGAGCACTCCGCGAAAGTGCTGCCAATTCTGATAGGCTGAACGCCGATCCGCAGTGTCAAGCGTGTTACCTCATGAAACCTGAGGTCTCGCGTCCGTGACAGGCCTGTGACCTCAACAGTTGTCCTAAATTTGTGCGTGGGCGCCCAAGTGGTTTGCCACGACAACAGCTGTTGCCCTCCCGGCAGGCCGGCTTGTTGATCGAGACTCGTGCGCACGGCCCGATGCGATCGGCGGTCGCCGCCGTGGGACTGCGCAGGACAAGGACGTCGCCATGCCGATCTCGCCGTACGCCAGGGCGCGGTGGCTGCCGGCCGCCTCTGCGACCGCATCGCACGTCACGACCCCCGCGTCATGACCGATCCTGACACCCGGGAGCCCAGCGCGCCGTCGCTCGGGCAGGCTGACGTCGCTGCACTGCTGGATGCGCATCCGGACGCGGCGCTGGCGCGCGCCGAAGCGATTCTGAGACAGTTCCCCGGGCTGCCCCCAGCGGAGCTGCTCGCGTGCCAGGCCCTGCGACGACTGGGCAGGACCGAGGCCGCGCTGGCGCGCCTGAATGTCCTGGCGCGCGATCACCCGCGCGTGCCGGCCGTGCTCTGGGAACTGGCGCAGGCGGCGAGCGAGGCCGGCGACGAGCGGCAGGGGATCGCCGCGCTGGTCCGCCTGACCCGCCTGCAGCCGATGGTGGCCGGCGGCTGGTTTCTCCTGGCGAAGGAGCTGCGAAAGGCCGGCCGCGAGTCAGAGGCCTGGCGCGCCGACCTGTCGGGTGTGCACGCGTCTTCCCACGATCCGGAGCTGCTCAGGGCGGCCGTCGCGATGAAGGAAGATCGGTTCGACGACGGCGAAGCGATCCTGAAGGCAAGGCTCGAGCGGCTGCCCGACGACCCGCCGGCGATCCGTCTTCTGGGAGAGCTCAACTGGCGGCGCGGCGACATGACCGAGGCGCTCGCGCTGGTCGAACGCGCGGTGCAGGCCGCGCCCGGCTTCGACCTGGCGCGCGATTTCCTGGTTCGCCTGCTGATGCAGACCAATCGTCTTCCCGAGGCGCTGGAGCATGCCGAGGCGCTGGCCGACTCGCCGATCAGGAGCCCGAGCCACGAGCTGCTCAGGGCCTCGGTGCTGGTGCGCCTGGGCGCGCAGGAGCAGGCCGGGACGATCTATGAACGGCTGCTGGCGCAGGACGCGGGACAGCCACAGGTCTGGCAGAATCTCGGCCACGTGCTGAAGACCCTGGGCAAGCAGCCCGACGCCGTCCGGGCCTATCGCCAGGCGGTGACACGCCGGCCGACCATGGGCGAAGCCTGGTGGAGCCTGGCCAACCTGAAGACGGTGAAGCTGGGCCCCGAGGATGTCACCGCGATGGAGGCCGCGCTCAAGTCGCTGGAACTGGAGAGGGAAGAGAAGCGCGAGGACGTGTTCCATCTCCATTTCTCACTTGGCAAGGCGCTGGAGGACGCCGGGGACTATGCCGCCTCGTTCCGTCACTACGATCTGGGCAACCGCCTGCGCCGCACGATGGCGCCGCACGACGCCGTTGCGTTCTCCGCCGAGGTGACGGCCACGGCAAGGGCCTTCACCGGCGCCTTCCTGGCGGAGATGAGTCCCGGCGGCTGTGCCGCGGCCGATCCCATCTTCATCGTCGGCCTGCCGCGTTCAGGCTCGACCCTGGTGGAACAGATCCTCGCCAGCCACAGCCAGGTGGAAGGCACGATGGAACTGCCGGACATGATGGTGATCGCCAGCCGCCTGCAGTCGCGGGTGGATCAGGGCGAGTTCCCGGACTTCCGTGCGATGGTCGCGTCCCTGACCCCCGCCGACCGACTGCGACTGGGCGAGGAGTATATCGAGCGCACGCGCGTTCACCGTCAGACCGACAAGCCGCTGTTCATCGACAAGATGCCCAACAACTGGCAGCACGTCGGCCTCATCCGGCTGATCCTGCCCAACGCGAAGATCGTCGACGCGCGGCGCCACCCGCTGGGCTGCTGCTTCTCGGGCTGGAAGCAGCATTTCGCGCGCGGGCAGGTGTTCTCCTACGATCTGACCGAGATCGGCCGCTACTACCGTGATTACGTCGCACTGATGGCCGCTTACGACGAAGCCGCGCCGGGCGCCGTGCGCCGGGTGATCTACGAGCACATGGTGGAGGACACCGAGGCCGAGGTCCGCCGGCTGCTGGACGACCTCGGCCTGCCGTTCGAGCAGGGCTGTCTCGAGTTCTACAACAACAACCGGGCGGTGCGCACCGCCAGCTCCGAACAGGTCCGCCAGCCGATCTTCACCGACGGGATCGAGCACTGGAAGAACTACGAAGGCTGGCTCGACCCCCTGAGCGAGGCGCTAGGCCCCGTCGTCGGCGCCTACCCGGATCCGCCGTCCGATTGGCGCGCCTGGCTGACGCGTCACGCCTAGCGGCCGCCGGCCGCCGAGGCGCGAGGCGAAGAAATAGGCGCCGACGGTGCGCTTCCAGCCGCCTCGCTGCCGAATTGCGCTGCAGTCGTGCGTCGCATCGTGAAATCTGAAGAACCGTCGTTGACCAAGCTCGGCCACTGCCGGTCCCCCTGACGCCTGGACGGTCGATGAGACGTCCTTCCAGGCCGGCAAGGGGGTTGTGTCGAATGAGCGTCCCGCAGAGCGATGTTGGCGGCCCCGACGGCGGCCAGGCCAGTCCGGGCGCATCGCAGCGGCGGCCGACAATCGGCGGCGTGGCCGCCGCGCTTCGCAAGCTGGCGCTGCTGCCGCTCCTCCTCATCGGCGTCTTCTCGGCCTCGGTGGTCGTGGCGCAGGGCAGCGGCAAGGCGCTCGGTCCCGATCCCGTGGACTGGGAGGAGACCGACCAGGGCATCCCGGTCACCGACGCGCTCACCAAGGACAGGTGTGGGAGCTGTCACGCGGCGGACGCGAAGGGCAACCTCTCGCGCATCTCCTGGGTGCGCGCCACGCCGGAAGGCTGGGCCCAGACCATCAAGCGCATGGTCAAGCTGAACGGGGCCGTGCTGCAGCCCGAGGAGGCGCGCCAGATCGTGCAGTACCTGGCGACCTACCACGGCCTCGCGCCGGAGGAGGCCAAGCCGGTGATGTACTTCGTCGAGAACCGGATCATCGACGAAACCAGCATCCCCAACGATACGGTTCGCAACGCCTGCGCCTCCTGCCACGCCTTCGCGCAGCCCCTGTCGTCGCGCCGCAGCAAGCGCGAGTGGGCGCTACTGCAGAACATGCATGTGGCCCTCTATTCGCAGGCCGAGATGCAGTACTTCCGGCCCGCGCCGAGCGCGCCGCCTGGCCCGGACGGCAAGCCGCTGATGCCCGCCCAGGTGGCGCTGAACTGGCTTGCCGAGAAGGCGCCGCTCCACACGCCGGAATGGGCCGCCTGGGCGCCGCGGATCCGCTCTCCGCGTCTTGAAGGCAAGTGGCTGATCTCCGCCACGCTGCCGGGCAAGGGCCGCTATCTGGGCGAGATGACGATCAGTCCGGGCAAGGAGCCCGACCGGTTCGTGACTGTCACGAAGCTGCGCTCGCTCCAGTCCGGCGCCGAAATCACGCGCAAGGGCCAAGGCGCCGTCTACGGCGGCTACAGCTGGCGCGGCGGCTCCGACGCCGGCGCGACCAGCCAGCCCGACGATCCCAAGAGCGCCGGTCGCGAGGTCATGTGGTTCGCGCCGGATCTGAAGATGGCGCAGGGCCGCTGGTACTGGGGCGCCTACAACGAGTTCGGCTTCGACGTGACGATGACCCGGGCGTCGGCCGACCCGACGGTGGCCGCGGTCACGCCCTCTGCGCTGAAGACCGGCGCGAAGGGTGTCGCCGTGCACATCTACGGCGACGCGCTGCCCCAGAAGCTCCTGCCGCAGGACGTCGACATGGGCGCCGGCGTGACCGTGACCAAGGTCGTCTCGGCGACCCCGGGCGAACTGGTCGTCAGCGTCGACGTCGCCGACAAGGCGTTGCCCGGCCATCGCGATGTCGGTGTGAAGGGGGCGGTGCTGGTGAAGGCGCTGCCGGTCTACGACAAGATCGACTACCTGAAGGTCACCCCCGAGACGGGCATGGCCCACCTCGGCGGCATCAAGTTCGACAAGGGGTATGAGCAGTTCGAGGTCGTGGGCTACGCCAACGGCCCGGACGGCAAGCCGAAGACCGACGACGACGTGCCCATCGGCCCGCTCCCCGTAACCTGGAGCCTCGATGAGTTCCACACCGTCACCTACGACGATGACAAGACCTACGTGGGCGACCTGAGCCCGACTGCGTTGTTCACCCCATCGACCGAAGGCCCCAATCCGAAGCGCCGGTTCAGCCGCAACAACTATGGCGAGGTGTGGGTCGTCGCGACCGCCAAGGACGCCAAGGACAGGTTCGGCAGGCCGCTGGTCGGAAAAGCATATCTCGTCGTCACCGTGCCGACCTACCGGCGGTGGGACCAGGCGGAGGTCTCCAAATGACCAGCATGACGTCAATGGCGGCGGTCAGATATCGCCGCGGCGAGTTGCACGAGTTCCAGGCGGCGGGCCAGGACTTCATCTACCTGGTCACCGCCGGTGCGATCTTCGCGCTAGACAGCGGCGCCAGCGATGTGCTGCGGCGGCTGGGCGAGCGGGAGATGTCGCACGCCGAGCTTGTCGATGCGCTGGTCGGTCATGGCCATGCGCGCGGCGACGCCGAGGAACTGATCGGCGAGCTGCGCTATGTTCGCGGGATCGTCGCCGACACGGTGACGCCGTTGCAGGTCGACGCGCCCACCAGCCCGCCAGCCGACTTCCCGCTCCAGGCGCTGGTGCTGAACATCACCAACCAGTGCAATCTGGCCTGCACCTACTGCTACGAGTTTGGCGCCGACAAGATCGCCACGCCCGAAGGCAAGGCCAAGTACATGACGCTGGAGACGGCGACGGCGTCGGTCGACTTCCTGCTGGCTCAGTCGGCCGGCCGCCAGGCGGTGCATATCACCTTCTTCGGCGGCGAGACGCTGATGAACTTCAAGCTCCTGCGCCAGGTCGTCGAGTACGCGCGCGAGCAGGTTGCGATGCAGGGCCGCGCCATCGGCTTCAGCCTCACCACCAACGCCACGCTGCTGACCAACGAGATCATCGATTTCCTCGCCGACAACGAGATCGGGGTCACGGTCAGCATGGACGGACCGCCCGACCTGCAGGACAAGCGCCGCGTCGACAAGCGGGGGCGCGGCACCTACGCGACGATCGAACCGCGGCTGCGCAGGCTGATCGCCCGCCACAACACTCGGGCGATCACCGCACGGGTCACCCTGACCGAAGGCGTCACAGACGTCGTGCGCATCTACCGCCATTTGAAGGACGACCTCGGCTTCGACGAAGTCGGCTTCGCGCCGGTCACCAACAGCGGCGACCAGGCCTACGCGCTCGACGACCGCGGCATGGACGGCGTCGTGGCCGACTTCCACGTGCTGGCCGACGAATGGCTCGAGTACGCGCTGCGCGGTCAGCGGCACGGCTTCTCGAACGTCAGCGAGACCATCGGCGAGCTGATACAGGGGGCGAACAAGTCGCATCCCTGCGGCGCCGCCATAGGCCTGCTCGGCGTCAGCCCGTCGGGGGACCTGTCGCCCTGCCACCGGTTCACGGACGCCGACACCCACACCCTTGGGCACGTCTCCAGCGGCGTCGATTCCGCCAAGCGCGAGGACTTCCTCGCTCGCGGCCATGTCAGCGCCAAGTACGAGTGCCAGACGTGCTGGGCCCGGCCGCTCTGCGCGGGCGGCTGCCATCACGAGGCCTTCGTGCGCTACGGCGACACCGGCCACGCCAACCTCCACTACTGCGACTGGATCCGCCAATGGACGGACACCTGCCTGCGCATCTACGGCGCGGTAAGCGCGCAGAACCCGCAGTTCCTGGAACGTCTCGCTGAACGAAAGGCCCTGTCATGAAGCATCTTCGGCCGATCAACCGGAAGGCGGAGCGGATCGATCAGGCGGCCTCGATGACGGAAGAGGACGTCGTGGCCCTCCAGCAGCAGCCGGATCCCAAGAAGCCGCATGTTCCCATGGGCTGCAGCCTGGCCTTCTTCCCGGGCTGGGAGGTCGACGCGGGCGGCGGCACGGCGGGTCTTTGCCAGCCGGTCGAGCGCGACATCTACGACTGCTACGTCACCTGCTTCTGGCCCGTGCAGGTCGCCGACCACGTCAACTACTCGCCCGACTGGGCCAGCAACTGCGCCATTGCGACAAAGGACTGGCGCAAGCTGGACCTGGTCTTCCCCTAACGCGCCGTCCCGTCTTTCCCGCCCATCATTCGAGGAAGAGTCTGTCGCATGAAGACGCTCCGGCTAGGTCTCATCGCCCTGTGGGCCGCCGCCACCGCCGCCCTGAGCCCGGCGCAGGCGGGCACCATGTTCCTGGGCGGTTATCCCAGCCAGCTGATGGTCATCGACGAGGCCAAGGGCGCGGTCACGCAGGAGATCGATCTCAAGACCGGCCTGCCGATGAGCATGCGGCTGTCCGACGACGGGAAGCTGCTCTACGCCACGACCATCACGACCAGCGGCATCGAGGTGGTGGACATCGCGACGCGCAAGATCGTCAACAGCTTCAGCCTGAACACCCCGGGCGTGCGCTATCGCTTCACCGGCGGCGTCGCCGACCGCTCCGGGCGCTACTTCTACATCCTGGGGACGCGGATCGACAAAGGCGTCGACTCGTACCGGATCAGCAAGCAGCAGTTCATGGTGGTCGACCTCCAGACGAAGGCGGTCGTGCGGACCGCGGATCTCGAGCCCGACGACCAGAAGTTCAGCTTTCGCGGCGCCCTCATGCTCTCGCCGGACGGCAAGACGCTCTATGCGTTCCGCGACAAGGTCATCGTCGTGAACACGGCCGACCTGAAGACGGTCGACCACTTCGATCTGGCCAAACCCGACTTCCCCGGCATGCAGGAGGTCAGCTTCGGCGGCGGCGTCGGGCGCCTCCAGACGCCTGGCCAGTTCGTCTCGCTGTTCGAGACCGAAGATCCCTATATCCACAACAAGACCTTCGGGGTCGCGCGGCTCGACCTCGACACGCGCCAGTTCAGCTTCACGCCGATCGGGCCCTCGCCGAAGGCGCTGTCCGGGCTCGAGGTGTCGCCCGATGGCAAGTTCGGATACACCGTCGCCGTCATCGGCGACCTGGGCAGTCAGCGGTGCGAGTTCTGGCGCTTCGACCTCGACAAGAACCGGGCGCTCGACAAGGCCGAATTCCCGTGCCGTCGGCGCTTCTATTTCGGCATCTCCGGCGACGGGCGGAAGCTCTACATCTACGGCGCGGGCTTCGACGTCGCGGTCTACGACGCCAAGACCCTCAAACCCGCAACGGCGTGGGAACTGACCCACGACATCACCATGTCGGGCATGGTTATCACCCGGTGAGCGCCGCGCCGGGGGCAGCACGCGAACGGCCGCGCCCCGCCGACGGCAAGGACCTCACCGTCGCGATCCACGGCCAGGGGATCGCCGCGAACTGCTGCGCGCACCTGCTCGCCCGCGCCGGTTTCGCCACGTCCCGGACGACGGGCAGCCGGGCGCCGGTTCCCGCCATCCTGCTGAGCGACACCGCGCTGGGGTTGCTGCGCAGCGTCTTCGCCCGGCCGGACCTGTTCGCCGGCCGTCCCCGTATCACCCACAGGGTTGTCGCCTGGGGGACCCGCGAGCCGGTGAGATTGCCGCACGGCGCCATCGTCCTCTCCGAAGGCGATCTCGACGGGGCGCTAGCCGGACCGCCCGGCGCGGCGGCGGCGGCCGACCTGTCCGTCCACACCGCCCCGCCGTTCCCCGCGGGCGCTATGCGCAGTTTCGGTTCGCGGGGCGCCGTGGCCGTGCAGGTCCGGTTGCGATACGAGACCGACCGATCCGTCTGCTGGATCGAAGCGGTCGAGGCGGGGTGGCTGTTTCTCGTCCCATCCGGCCGGGGGCCGGCTTGGTTGCTCGCCGTCGGCGCATCGGCGCAGACCCTTCTCGCCCAGAGCCGCCACATCGCGCCGCGTATCGAGGCGTCGGGCAAGGCCTCCGCGGCGTTCGAAACCAGCCCGCGCATGCTCACGGCGCTGGCCGGGCCGGACTGGCTGGCCTGCGGCTCGGCGGCGATCGCCTTCGACCCGATCTGCGGCGACGGCACGGCGCAGGCGGTGCGCGAGGCCATCCTGGCCAGCGCGGTGATCGGGGCGATGCGGGAGGGCGGGGATCGGGCCGCGCTGCGCCTCCACTTTGAATCGATGATGATCGCTGCGATGCGCCGGCACCTGCGCCTGTGCGCGCAATTCTATGCGAGCGGCGGCGAGGGCGAGTGGTGGCGCGCCCAACTCGCCGACCTCGCGGAGGGGTTCGACTGGTGCACGGCGCGCTTGGCGAAGATGCCGGAGCCCCGCTACGAGCTGCACGACTTCCGTCTCGTGGCGCGGGGGGCGGCCGCTTGATCCAGCCCCCAGCGCCGCCGCCCCCGCAACCGGCCGCCCCCGTCGCGCCGCCCGTGGCGAGCTGGCGCACCTATGGCCGGCTTGCGCCGTTCCTGCGGCCCTATCTGCGGCCGCTGCTGGTGGTGCTGGTCGTCAGCCTGGCCGGGACGGCGCTCAGCCTGGCGCAGCCCTATCTTTCCAAGCTCCTGATCGACAAGGCGCTCCTGCGCCGTGACATGGGCGCGCTGATCGAGATCGCCCTCCTGATGGTGGCGTTCGGCGTCGTCGGCTATGTGCTCAACATCTTCGCCAGCTACCGCTACGTGTCGTCGTCCGCGGCGATGCTCTTCGACATTCGCGTCGCCCTCCTGCGGCACCTGCAGACGCTTTCGCCGCGCTTCTTCGGCGGCTTCCGACTCGGCGATCTGATGTCGCGCATCAACAGCGACGTGAGCGACGTTCAGCGCGTGACCGCCGATACGCTGCTCTCGGTGCTGAGCAACGTCCTGATGCTGGTCGGCAGCGTCGGGCTCATGCTGTGGCTGGACTGGCGGATGTTCCTGGTCGGCGTCGTGCTCATTCCCGCGTGCGTGCTCACCTTCCTGCACTATCAGCACAAGCTCACGCTCATCACCCGCGAAATGCGCGAGCGCGGCGCGGACCTGGGCAGCCTGCTGGTCGATACGGTGATGGGCATGCGGGTCGTCGCCTCGCTCGGCGCTGGCGAGCATGAGGTGGGGCGCTTCGAGCAGAACAACAACGCCTTTGTCCGGGTCATGCTGCGCATGCAGGTGACCTCGTTCATGGCCGGCGCGATCCCCGGCGCGCTGCTGACGGCGTCGACCTCCGCCGTCATCCTCTATGGCGGGGCGATGATCATCGACGGGCGCATGACCATCGGCACGCTCGTCGCATTCATGACCTACCAGGGCCGATTGTTCGCACCCATCCAGACGCTCATGGGCCTGACCGCGGGACTGGCCTCGACGCGAGTGTCGCTCGCGCGGATCTTCGAACTGTTCGACACGCCCGCCGAGGTGATCGAGAGGCCGGACGCGGCGGGCCTCGAGCGCGTGCGGCGCGGGATCCGCTTCGAAGGCGTCTCGATGCGCTACGACCGCCACCCGGTCCTGGTGGACGTCGATCTCGACGTGCCCCAGGGCAGCTTCTGCGCGATCCTGGGTCCGAGCGGGGTCGGCAAGTCGACCCTGGCCGACCTCATGGTGCGCTACCAGGACCCTCAGGCGGGCCGCATCCTGATCGACGGGGTCGACATACGGGATCTCAAGCTCGCCGACCTGCGCCGGGAACTGATCCTGGTCGACCAGGCCCCCTATCTCTTCAACGACACCATCGCCGCCAACATCGCCTTCGCCCTGCCCGGCGCGAGCCCGCAGGACATCGAGGCGGCCGCGCGCATGGCGGGCCTGGGCGACCTGCTGACCCGTCTGCCGGAGGGGTTGGCGACGCGGACCGGCGAGCGCGGCCTGGCGCTGTCGGCCGGAGAGCGGCAGCGCGTGGCCTTGGCGCGCGCGCTCCTGCGCAAGCCCAGTGTGCTCATCCTCGACGAACCCACGTCGGCGCTGGACGGTGAAACGGAACAGCTGGTGGCGAAGGGGCTGCGCGAGGCCCTGCCGGACGCGACGATCGTGGTGATCACCCACCGTCCCGTCCTGGCGGAGATGGCGGACGCGGTCGTCACTCTGGAAGGAGGCCGCGCCGCCATGAGGCGCGCGCCGGAAGCCGCCTGTGCGTGAGCCGCCGTTCGCGGAGCCGGAGGAGACCCTGGGCCTGGCGCGGGCCGCACCGGAGCCCTTTGCAGGCCTGTCGGGCCGGGGTGTCGCCATCGCCGTGATCGACAGCGGCGTCCACCCCGGTCACGGCCACATCACCGCGAGCCAGCTCGGCCCGGGCGTCATGGTCCTGTCCGATGGCGCGGTCGTCGAGGGGGAGGGGGTCTGGCTCGACCAGCTCGGCCACGGCACGGCGGTGACGGCCGCCATTCAGGAAAAGGCCCCCGATGCGCGGTGTATCCCGGTGCGGGTCTTTCGCGATGCATTGAAGACGAGCGCAGCGGCCCTGATCGGCGCCATCCGGTGGTCCGTGGCCCTCGAGGTGGATGTCATCAATCTCAGCCTCGGCTCGGTCAACGCAGCGCATCGCGACGCCTTCGCCGCTGTCGTGGACGAGGCCGCCGCCGCCGGCGTCGTCATTGTCGCCGCCCGTGAAGCCAATGGCGCGCCCTGCTACCCAGGCTCGCTCCAGGATGTCATCGGCGTCGACGTCGACTGGGATTGTCTGCGCACGGGCTATGGCGTGAGATGGCGTGGGGACTGCGCGATCTTCCAGGCGTCGGGCTATCCGCGGCCCATCCCGGGCGTCCCGCCCCGGCGGAACCTCTATGGCGTGAGCTTCGCGGTCGCGCAGGTCAGTGGATTTGCCTCGAGGGCCTGCGAGAGCCTGGCCAACACGGGTTCGGGAGGCGAGCGCGTCCGCCAGGTGCGCGATCTCATGTGCGCGCAGCTTCCGCATCGCGACGCTCGTCCATGAAAAGGTCGAGGCGCTTGGCGTGTTGCAGGGTCGGCCTCGCCTAGAGAACGCCTGCTACGATGTGTTTGCAGCATTCTGCCGAGACGGGCACAAACATCATGGCGACGATGGTCCTGGGCCCCTGACGGCCGATTCTGACGCCCGCGGGCCGTTTCACGGAGAGAACATGAAGACCCGGATCACCGAACTCTTCGGCATCGAACGGCCGATCATCCAGGGCGGCATGCACTATGTGGGCTTCGCCGAGATGGCGGCCGCGGTGTCGAACGCCGGGGGGCTCGGGATCATCACCGGCCTGACCCAGGGCACGCCGGACAACCTGGCCAAGGAGATCGCCCGCTGCCGGGAGATGACCGACCGGCCGTTCGGCGTGAACCTGACGTTCCTGCCGGCGGTGACCCCGCCGGACTATCCCGGTTTCGTCGACGTGATCATCAAGGGCGGGATCAAGATCGTCGAGACGGCGGGCAACAATCCGCAGAAGTGGCTGCCGGCGCTGAAGGAGAACGGGATCAAGGTGATCCACAAGTGCACCTCGGTGCGCCACTCGCTGAAGGCCGAGGCGATCGGCTGCGATGCGGTCAGCGTCGACGGCTTCGAGTGTGGCGGTCACCCCGGCGAGGACGACGTGCCGAACTTCATCCTGCTGCCGCGGGCCGGCGAGGAGCTGACGATCCCGTTCGTGGCCTCGGGCGGCATGGCTGACGGCCGGTCCCTGGTGGCCGCGCTGGCCATGGGCGCCGAGGGCATGAACATGGGCACCCGCTTCATCGCCACGAAGGAAGCGCCGGTGCATGAGAACGTGAAACAGGCCCTGGTGGCGGCCAGCGAGCTCGACACCCGCCTGATCATGCGACCGCTGCGCAACACCGAGCGGGTCCTGACCAACGCCGGCGTCGAGCGCCTGCTGGAGAAGGAGCGGACGCTGGGCGACAAGCTCACCTTCGCCGACATCGCGCCCGAGGTGGCTGGCGTCTATCCGCGGATCCTGCGCGACGGCGACATGGATGCCGGCGGCTGGAGCTGCGGCATGGTCGCCGGCCTGATCCACGACATCCCGACGGTCCAGGAGCTGATGGACCGCATCATGGCCGAGGCGGAGCACCTGATCGCCGAACGTTTGGCCGGCCTGCTGGGCCGGGCGCCGGTTCCGGCGGAGCGCGTGCCCGCCTAGGCTGGAGCCTGATTCCTCCTCGTCATCGGCCGGCTTGTCGGGCGCCCCATGAACACCGATCTCCGCCGAGGAATCCCGGCGGCGCCGCGGCGACGCTTGTGACGCCGAGATCCTGCGTAGCCCGGATGAACAGGGCCATGACGCGAGTGTTGAAATAGACGCAACCCCGCGGGCGATCGCAACGCAAGGTGAACGCTTGTCACTATCCGCACTTATGCTATTTGTCTGAGTATATTTTCGCTTTGGATGGCCGACTTTTCGAGCGCCTTCGATCGCTCAGCAGCGAAATCCCGGCCCCTAGACACGAGTTCGACTGGATGTCCGTGACCCCGCCGCCGCACCGCAAGCTCCGCTCCCGGGCTTGGTTCGACAATCCGGATAACCCCGACATGACGGCGCTCTACCTCGAGCGCTACATGAACTACGGCATCAGCCTCGAGGAACTGCAGTCCGACCGGCCGATCATCGGCATCGCCCAGACCGGCTCCGACCTGTCGCCGTGCAACCGCCACCACCTGGTGCTGGCCCAGCGGATCCGCGAAGGCATCCGCGAGGCGGGTGGCATCGCCATCGAGTTCCCCGTCCATCCCATCCAGGAGACCGGCAAACGGCCGACCGCCGGCCTGGACCGTAACCTTGCGTATCTGGGGCTGGTGGAGCTGCTGTACGGCTATCCCATCGACGGGGTCGTGCTGACGATCGGCTGCGACAAGACCACGCCGGCCTGCCTGATGGCGGCGGCGACCGTGAACATCCCGGCCATCGCACTGTCGGTCGGACCGATGCTGAACGGCTGGCACGAAGGACGCCGGACGGGCTCGGGCACGATCGTCTGGCAGGCGCGCCAGAAGCTGGCCGCCGGCGAGATCGACAACGCGGGCTTCATCAAGCTGGTGGCTTCGTCCGCGCCGTCGACCGGCTACTGCAACACCATGGGCACCGCCACGACCATGAACAGCCTGGCCGAGGCGCTGGGCATGCAGCTGCCGGGCTCGGCGGCGATCCCCGCGCCGCACCGCGACCGCCAGGAGATCTCGTACCGGACCGGCAAGCGGATCGTGGACATGGTGCGCGAGGACCTGAAGCCGACCGACATCCTGACCCGCCCGGCCTTCCTGAACGCGATCCGGGTCAACTCGGCCCTCGGCGGCTCCACCAATGCGCCGATCCACCTGAGCGCTCTGGCCCGGCACGCCGGCGTCCAGCTTGAACTCAAGGACTGGCAGACCTACGGCGAGGACGTGCCGCTGCTGGTGAACCTGCAGCCGGCGGGCGAGTACCTGGGCGAGGACTTCCACCGCGCCGGCGGCGTGCCGGCGGTGATAGGTCAGCTGATCGCCCAGGGCCTGATCGACGAAAGCTGCCTGACGGTCACCGGCAAGACCGTGGGCGAGTCCTACCGCGGCGTGCCGATCGAGGACGAGGACGTGATCCGGCCCTACGACCGGCCGCTGAAGAAGCGCGCCGGCTTCCGCGTGCTGAGCGGCAACCTGTTCGACGCGGCGATCATGAAGACCAGCGTCATCTCGGACGCCTTCCGGGCGCGCTACCTGTCGAACCCGGACGATCCGGAGGCCTTCGAGGGCTCCGCGGTCGTCTTCGACGGCCCCGAGGACTATCACGCGCGCATCGATGCGCCCGAGACCGGCGTGACCGAGGACAGCATCCTGATCATGCGCGGCGCGGGGCCCATCGGCTATCCGGGCGCGGCGGAAGTGGTGAACATGCGCCCGTCGGCGGAGCTGATCCGCCGGGGTATCGAGGCGCTGCCCTGCCTGGGGGACGGGCGCCAATCGGGGACGTCGGGGTCGCCCTCGATCCTCAACGCCTCGCCGGAGGCCGCCGCCGGCGGCGGGTTGGCGATCGTGCGCTCCGGCGACCGGATTCGCGTCGACCTGCGGGCCGGACGGGTGGACATGCTGCTGGACGCCAGCGAGCTGGAGCGCCGGCGCGCGGAACTGCTGAGTTCGGGCGGCTACAAATTCCCCGCCCACCAGACGCCCTGGCAGGAGATTCAGCGCCGCGAGGTGGGGCAGCTCGACAGCGGCGCCGTGCTTGAGGCGGCGGTCGGCTACCAGCGCCTGGCGCAGACCGTCGATCCGCCGCGCGACAACCATTGATCCGGCCTCGCGACCCGGCGCGGAGTCCGACGTCGACGCCGGCCCTGGGTCGTCGACAACCTTGAACCGCCCCCGCATAGTCCGCCGCGTGCAGACCGTGAAACCGACATCGCCGAGAGAACGAACGCCGGCCTCCTCCGTGGACAGCATTCGCGCCAAGCGGCTCCATGACGCCCTGGCCGACCGGCTCGGCGTCGCGATCGTGACCGGGACCTACCAGCCGGGCGACATCCTGGAGAACGAGATCCAGGCCAGCGAGCGCCTGCAGGTCTCCCGCTCGGCCTATCGCGAGGCCGTGCGCATGCTCTCGGCCAAAGGCCTGGTGGAGAGCCGTCCGAAAACCGGCACCCGCATCAGCCCCCGCAAGCGCTGGAACCTGCTCGATCCTCAGGTGCTGGCCTGGATGTTCGAGGGCGAGGTCAGCAGCGACTTCCTGCGCGACCTGTTCGAGCTGCGCCTGGTGGTCGAGCCCGCCGCGGCGGAGCTGGCGGCCCTGCGCCGCGACGCCGGCGATCTGTCGCGGATGGGCCATGCGCTGGAGGAGATGGCGCAGTACGGGCTCGCCAAGCCGGAGGGCCAGGCCGCCGACCAGCGGTTCCACAACGCCATCCTCGAGGCCACGCGCAACGAGCCGCTGATCACGCTGACCAGCACCATCGCCGCGGCGGTCAGCTGGACGACGATCTACAAACAGCGGAATCGGGAGCTTCCCCGCGACCCGCTGCCGGACCACCGCGCGGTCTATCTCGCCATCGCCAACGCAGATCCGGCCGCGGCCAGGGCGGCGATGACCGAGCTTGTGCGGCTGGCGCTGGAAGACACCGAGCTGTCGTTGAAGGACTGAGCGCAGCGATCGCCGTCCCCCGATCGTCATCGCGCGGCTTGTTCGGGCGGCCCATGCCCGGACCATTTACGCAGACAAATAGCGCGACGCTTTCAAGGTCCCGCGCGAGGGCGTGCGGCGGCCAGTAAGCCGCGCACGCTTGCGGTAGAGCGGCCCATGCATTTATGGTCAGACAATTAGGTAGACCAATCGCCAGGGGACTCCCGCGAACGGATTGGCTGGCGGAGGACGTGATGAGATCGATCGTTGCCCATGGACTGGCGCTGGCCGCGCTGCTGGCCGCCGGTGTCGCCGACGCGGCGCCGCCCCGCCTCGTGAAGCAGGGCACGGCCAGCCAGCTCGTCGTGGACGGCAAGCCGATGCTGCTGATCGCCGGCGAGCTCGGAAATTCCAGCGCCTCCAGCACGGCCTACATGGCTCCCCACTGGCCGAAGCTGAAGGCGATGGGGCTCAATACCGTGCTCGCGCCGGTCTCATGGGAGCTGATCGAACCGGTCGAGGGGCGCTACGACTGGAGCAGTGTCGACAACCTGATCCGCGACGCGCGGGCGAACGACCTGAAGCTGGTGATCCTCTGGTTCGGCGCCTGGAAGAACAGCATGTCCACCTACGTTCCGGCCTGGGTGAAGCGGGACCAGGCGCGATTCCCGCGCGCCCAGCTGCCGAACGGGCAGGGGGTGGAGATCCTGTCGGCCTTCGCCCCGGCGACGCGCGACGCCGACGCCAAGGCGTTCGCGGCGTTGCTGGCGCACCTCAAGGCCATCGACTCGGCGAGGAACACCGTCCTGATGGTCCAAGTCGAGAACGAGATCGGCATGCTGCCGGTCGCTCGTGAGTACGGCCCCGCCGCCAACGCCGCGTTCGCGCAGCCGGTCCCACGCCAGCTGGTCGACCACCTGGTCGCCCACCGCGCCACGCTGGAGCCCGAGCTGAAGGCGCTGTGGGAGGAGCAGGGCGCGCCCACCGACGGCGACTGGCGGACCCTGTTCGGCGAGGGCGATGCGGCCGCGGAGGTGTTCACCGCCTGGAACTACGCCGTGTTCGCCGAGGCCCTGACCAGGGCCGGCAAGGCCGAGTATCCGCTGCCGCTCTACGTCAACGCCGCGCTCAATCGCTTCAACAAGGCGCCGGGCGAGTACCCGAGCGGCGGCCCGCTGCCGCACCTGCTGGACGTCTGGAAAGCCGGCGCGCCGTCGCTGGATCTGCTGGCGCCCGACATCTACTTCCCGAGCTTCGTGGACCTGGCGAACCGCTTCAAGCGGCCGGACAACCCGCTGTTCATCCCCGAGGCCAACAACGCCGACAAGCCCGAGGTCCCGGCCAACGCCTACTATGCCTTCGGCCAGCTGGATGCGATCGGCTTCGGTCCGTTCTCCATCGAGTCCATCGACAGCGCCGAGCCGCCCCCGGCGCTCTCCGACGCCTATGCGGTGCTCGGTCAACTCGCCCCCGCGATCCTCGCCAACCAGGGCCTCGGCCGGATGGCGGGCTTCCGGCCTCGCGTGCTGGAGGACGGGACGGTGATCGACATGCCGGTCACCCAGCGGATCGGCCACTATCGCTTCACCGTCACCTTCGTGGACAGTCAAAGCCCCAAGGCCGACCAGAACACCGCCGCCCACGGCGGCCTGATCATCCAGACGGGGCCGGAAGACTACCTCGTGGCGGGCTCCGGGATGATCGTCACGGTCAAGCCGGTGGGGAAGGGGCCGCCGCTGGCGGGCCTCGACAGCGCCTGGGAGGGAACGTTCGACGCTCAGGGGCGCTGGATCCCTGGCCGGCTGCTCAACGGCGACCAGACTCACCAGGGGCGCCACCTGCGGCTCGCGCCGGGCAAACATCAGATTCAGAAGGTGCGACTCTATCGGTACAGGTAGTTGTCAGGCCAGTGGTCAGACAACTGTTGACATGCGACCCCTGACCAAATACATCGGCAAATGTTACCGCTACCGCAACGGTGGCTAATCAGAGAAGCCCGCACAAAACAGCGGAGCCCAGGGAGGGGCGTTCATGGGTAATAGGCGAGTCCACAGTGTCGTTCGTCGGGCCCTTCTGGCGGCGGCCAGCCTGCAGGTGCTCGCGGTCTCGGCGGCCGTCGCGCAGACCGCTCCGGCCGGAGGCGAAGCCGCCTCGTCCGACCAGGTCGAAGAGATCGTCGTCACCGGCATCCGCCAGAGCCTGCAGCGTTCGACCGAGGCCAAGCGCGAGGCCGTCGCGTTCGGCGACTCCATCTATGCCGAAGACATCGGCAAGCTGCCGGCCACGAACCTCGCCGAGACCCTGAACCGGATCCCCGGGGTGAAGCTGAACCGCGACATCAATGGCGAGGGCGTGCAGGTCTCGATCCGCGGCCTGGGCCCGAGCTTCTCCAAGATCCTCCTGAACAACACCCAGATCGCGGTGGCCTCGGACGGCGGCACGAACGGCGGCAGCGCCAACCGTGAGGTCGACCTCGACTTCTTCCCCTCCGAACTGTTCACCCGCCTGGACGTGCTGAAGAGCCCGGTGGCCTCGACCCTGGAAGGCGGCATCGCCGGCAGCGTCAACCTGCGCAATGCGCGGCCCTTCGACCGCCCGGGCCAGCACGTGACCCTGATCGCCCAGGGCCAGTACACCGACAGCAACGAGAAATTCAGCCCGCGCGGCGCGGTGATCGCCAGCAAGACCTGGGACACCTTCGGGGTCCTGGTGGGCGTGTCCGCAGTGAAGACCAAGACCCGCGTCGACGGCTTCGAGACCGTCGGCTGGACGACCGGCAACATCGCCTGCCCGACCTGCAACACGGCCGACGATCGCGGCAACGACTTCTTCTACGCCTCGGTGGTCCCCAACAACGCCGGCTTCGGCCTGACGCCCGGCGCGCCGGTGGACCTGGCGGCCACCTCGGGCCTGACCCTGCCGCAGATCAGCCGCGCGCTGATCCCGCGCCTGGGACGCCCCAGCCTGACCATCGGCGACCGCTCGCGCGTGTCAGCCCTGCTGGCGCTCGAGTACCAGCCGAACGACGAGTGGCATTTCGCCTTCGACGGGCTCTACGCCCGCTCCAAGCGCGACTACCAGAAGATCAACATGAACTGGTACGTGCGCAACTCGGGTCCGGGGACGTGCCCGACCTGCACCGGCGGAATGGTGCCGATCAATGTGAAGACCGACCAGAACAACGTGGTCACCTCGGCCACGTTCGCCAACTCGGCGTTCTTCCTCGAGCACAGCATCTTCAACCAGGACACCAAGTTCTACAATCTGAACCCCAGCCTGACCTGGCAGCCGCGTGAAGATCTCCGGATCGACGCCCAGGTGAACTACGGCCGCAGCAAGTTCTTCCGCGAGCAGCCGCAGTTCGACTTCCAGACTCCCTACCAAGGCGGCCTGTCGGTGAACTACCAGGCCGGCGGCGAGCAGCCGCTGATCACACCCAGCAAGGACCTCAGCGACCCCAACCTGGGCTGGCGCTGGTATCGGGTGAACGTTCAGAACGTGCGGCGCAAGACGACCACCAAGGGCGCGCACGTCGATGTCCGCTGGGGCGACGACGAGACGAACTTCAAGTTCGGCGCAGCCTACGACGACGCGTACCGCACCATCCGGGCCTACGACAACAGCAGCGCCTACCAGACCTCGGTCTGCGGCGCGACCTGCGACGGCACGACGGGCGCGATCCTCAACTCGGCGGTGTCGCAGTACATCGCCCCGTTGCCCGTCGACAACTTCGGCCACCTCTCCAGCGGCGGCTTCGGCTTCAACCGCTGGATCACCGCCGACATCAACAAGATCGCCGCGGCGACCAACTACGCCACCTTCCGCGACAACGCCCCTGAAGCGCGGGGCGCAGTGACCGGCGGCGCCACCGGCGACATCCAGGAGAAGACCTTCGGCGCCTACGGCGAGGTCAACGGCACGACGGCCATCCTGGGCCGCGACCTGCGCCTGAACGCCGGCCTACGCTGGTTCAACACCGACCAGACGGTGACCAGCCCGATCCCGGTGGCTTCCGGGCTCATCGACCAGACGCTGAAGGCCTCGTACGATGACTTCCTGCCGTCGCTGAACCTGACCTACGACGTGGCGGAGCGGGTCAAGCTGCGCTTCGCCGCCTCGCGCAGCATCACCCGCGCGGACGCCGGCCAGCTGCTGCCGGGCACCACCTTCTCCGACCCGTCGGCGCAGATCGCCAGCGCCGGCAACGCCGAGCTCAAGCCCTACACCTCGAACAACATCGACTTCGGCGGCGAGTTCTACACCGGCGGCATCGGCTACATCGGCCTGGCGCTGTTCCGGAAGGACATCGACGGGTTCACGGTGACCACCCAGACGACGGCGCCGTTCACGTCGCTCGGGATCGACTTCACGTCCCTGACCACCACCCAGCAGCAGGCCATCACCGCCCGCGGCGGGCCGAACGCCGCCACGGTGACGATCAACCGACCCGTCAACCTCAGCAAGCTGGAGCTGAAGGGCGTCGAGGCCACCTGGGTGCAGCCGCTGGACTTCCTCCTGGACGGCCTGGGCTTCTCGGCGAACGGGACCTACATCAAGCAGAGTTCGTCCACCGGCCTCTTCGCCACCGGCATCGCCCCCTACAGCTACAATCTACAGGGCTTCTACGAGGGCCACGGCCTCTCGCTGAGCTTGAACTACGTCTGGAACGATGCGCTGGTGGCGGCCAATGCGCCGCAGAACAACATCAACGTGCCGCTGAAGGCCGACTCCCGCGGCCAGCTCGACTTCTCCGCCGGCTACCAGCTGCCGTTCTACAACAAGGCGATCCGGCTGACGTTCGATGCGCTGAACATCACGAACGAGCCCATTCGAACGACCTTCGGCTACGACAACGCGCCGTACAGCGTCTACTACCCCGGCCGACAGTTCCTAGTCGGTTTGCGCGCCAGCTTCTGATTCCCCTTCAGAGCTGACGGACTGTGGCCAGCCTGCGGGCTGGCCATTCTTTTTTCACGGCGTGAGCCGGACGTCGTCGAGGACGATGGGCGGTCGGGCGTCGGGCGCTTCGACAGTGATATGGACGTCCCGAAGCGTCAGGCCCTGGACGTGGCGGACGTAGAGACCGTGCGCCGGCAGGGGGCCGAACATGGGCGCGTGCGGATAGTCGCCCGCCGCCTCCGGCACAGGCCCCGTGGGCGCAGCGACCACGCCGCCCTTCATGCTGATGCGGACGTTGCTCAGCGCAACGTCCTCCACCGGATGGCCCGGCAGGCCGGTGATCGACGAGGCCAGGTCGCCGCCGGTGGCGATGATGTTGGAGAAGACTACGTGCTTCAGCGTGCCGGGGGTCGGGACCGCCTGGCCGCGGCCCCGATTGCCCAGGCGCAGGAACAGCGGCGTGCGCGCGTCGCGGATCACGACATTTGAGACGATGACGTTCTCGAAGCTCGCCCCGTCCACCATCGACATCGAGATCGCCGCGGTGGGCGGCCGGTAGATGCCCGGGGCGTGATAGATCGTGGCCCCGCTGAGGGTGATGTTGCGGAAGTCGCCCAGGCTCTCAGTGCCGATCTTGAAGCCCTGATCGTCGGACGAGCAGACCAGGTTGGTGATCAGCACGTTCTCGGTCGGCAGGACCGGCTTGCCCCGACGGCCCGTGGTCTTCAGCACGACGCAGTCGTCGCCCGACTCCACGTGCACGTCCGAGACGATGACGTTGCGGGTCGAGTCGATGTTGACCCCGTCGGTGTTGGGACCCAGCGGGTCGTTGAAGATGCGCAGGTTGCGGATGACGACGCCGTCCGACTCCAGCGGATGGACGGTCCAGCCGGCCGCGCCGGTGATGGTCAGGTTCTCGATGCGCAGTTGCTTCGAGGCGACGAATTCGATCAGCGGGCTGGGCCGGGGCCGCCGGGAGACGACGGCGCCGTCGGCCGTCCTGTCCCAATAGGCCGCGCCGCCGCCCCGGATCTCGCCGCCGCCGTCTACGGCCACGTCCTTCACCCCGTCGCCATGGATCAGGTGGTAGGGGCCATTGCCCTTGTTCTGGGTCGAGCCGTCGACGGCGATCTTCGGCACGTCCGCCGCCGGGAAGGGCTGGAAGTCCTCGATCCGCGGGCTGGCGACCAGCGCGGCCCCGGGCTGGATCCGTAGCGTAATGTGGTCGCGCAGCACGAGCGTGCCGCTCAGGTAGGCGCCGGGCGGCAGCAGGACGATCCCGCCGCCGCGCTTGGCGCAGGCGTCGATGGCGGCCTGGATCGCCGCCGTCGCGAGGGTCGCGCCGTCCGGCCGGGCGCCGAACGTCGCCGCGTTGCAGACGCCGTCGGCGTCGCGGGCCGGCGCCCCGGTCGACGCGGAGCCCGAGCCGGCAAGGGCGAGAAGCGCCGGGACAGCAGCGAAGACCATGTCAGGCAAACGCCTGCGCCATCTCGGCCATTGTCGGCGGCGAGGCGCCCGCGCGGGTGCAGGACAGGGCGGCGGCGCGGCAGGCGAACCCTGTCGCGTCGAGCACGGCCTCGCGGTCGCTCAGCGGCTGCCCGATTTGCAGCCAGCGAGTCAGCCAGGCGCCCGAGAAGGTGTCGCCGGCGCCGATGGTGTCCACGACCGTCACCTTGGGCGCCGGGACGGCGTAGGCGCCGAAGGCTCCGATCGCCAGGGCGCCCTTCGCCCCGAGGGTGAGCAGGACCAGAAGCGGCCCCTGAGTCAGCAGGTCCCGCGCAAATTCGTGCGGCGGGCGACCGGGCGCGAGCGCGTGGACGTCCTCGTCCGAGAGCTTGACGATGTCCGCGCCGGATACGATCCGCCTCAGGCGGGCCGCATAGCCCTGGCGGTCCCGGACCAGGGAGGGCCTGACGTTCGGGTCAAGCATCACCAGCGCCGTTCCAGCGACGCGCTGGACCAGCGCCTCCACGGCCTGGGCCATCGGCTCCAGCACCAGCCCGAGCCCTCCGACGTGGAGGGCGGCGACCTGCGCGGGCAGGCACGCGAGGGCGACGTCCCGCTCCAGCGCCTCGGCCGAGGTGTCGGCGAAGTGGAAGCGGTAGCTGGCCCCGCCCTCGGCATCCAGCTCGGCCACCGCCAGGCTGGTCGGGCGATCGGTGCGCAGCCGCTCGTCGAACGCGACCCCATCGGCTTGCAGCGCCTCGACGAGGCGGCGTCCCAGGGCGTCGCGCGAGATGCAGCCGATGAAGGCGGCGGACTGGCCCAGCCGGCCCAGGGCGCGCGCGGCGTTGAACGGGCCGCCGCCAACCAGCGGGTTCAGCGCGCCGTCGTCGCGGGGCGCCAGGTCGATGAGCGCCTCGCCGGCGACCACCACGGGACCGGTCGTCATCAGCGGAGCCCTCCGGCCTCGAGGGCGCCGGCGATGCTGGCGGAGACCGGCAGCCGCGGGATCAGGGTCGCCTGCAGGGCGTGGTAGACGTCGGGCTTGCCCGACCAGGTGCCTTCGATGGGCTTCAAGTCCGCGCCCAGTTCATGACGCCAGCTCCCGTGGGCGCGGTCGCGAAGGTGTGCGTCGGCGAAGTCCCAGATCCGTCGGTACCAGGTCTCGTATTCCGCCGAGCCGGTGACCTCGTGCAGCACCGCCGCGGCGCCGATCGCCTCGGTCACCACCCAGTGCAGCCGGCGCGCGACGACCGGCGCGCCCGCCAGGTCGGTCGTGTAGGCGAACCCGCCCGGGACGGTCCAACCGTCCCCAACCGCGCGGTCGAACAGGCCGCGGGAGGCTTCGAGCAGCCAATCTGGCGGGCTGTCGAGGGCGGCGCGCAGGTTCAGCAGCAGCCGCGACCATTCCAGGCCGTGGCCGGGCGTCACGCCGTATGGCCGGAAGGGGTGATCGCGGGCTTCGGTGTTGTAGTCCGGCAGGGGCTTCCAAGCGCCGTCGAAGTGCTCGATGACGCGCCAGTCGTGGGCGCGGGCGACCTGATGGACAAGCCGCTCGGCGATGCGCAGCGCGCGCCGGGTCCACAGCGGATCGCCCAGGGCGTCGGCGGCCGCGAGATAGGCCTCGACGCTGTGCATGTTGGCGTTGGCGCCGCGATACGGCTCGGACTCGCGCCACGCCGGATCCCAGGCTTCGCAGGACGCGCCTTCGTCCTCGCGCCAGAAATGCCGCTCGACGAGGGCCAGGGCGCGCCGGAGCTCGTCGGCGGCGCCGGGCCGGCCGGCGACCGTGGCGCTCGACAGCGCCAGGACCACGAAGGCGAAGGAATAGGCCTCCTTTTCCGGCCGGCTGGGGCGGCCATCCTGCAGCTCGGCGTACCAGCCATCGTGCTCGGCGTCGGCGAAGTCCTGCGACAGGGACCGGAGACCGTGGTCGCAGAGCGCGGCGCTGCCGGGGTGACCCAGCAGCTCGCCCAGGGCGAAGATGTGGGTGAATCGGGCGGTGATCCACAGCGGCTGCGGCCGGCCGGGCAGCACCTCGCCGTCGTCGCCCAGCCAGCCGAAACCCCGGTCGAGCCGCGCCCCGCGGGCGAACTCCAACAGGCCACGGGCCTCCGCATCCAGCCAGGCGCGATGCGACGCCAGGTCCCGCCAACTGCTCATGACGCACCTCCAATCTTGCACAACGGATCGTCCGGAACGCCGACCAGCCGCGAGGCGTAGGGCGGCAGCGGGCCCTCGGCGGTGTTCGCCACCGTCCCGCGCGTGTTGAAAAGGTTCAGCAGCCCGGTCCCGTCCGGCCGCTCCACCTGCTGTACGATCACCCCGTCGCGGTGGTGCGTGGCGAGCTGCGGGAAGGTCGAGGTGAGCCGCCGCTCGCGCAGCAGGGCGGCGAACAGCTCGGCCCGCTCAGAGGACAGCTCGTCCAGCTTGTCGCTGGTCATCAGCACCCCGCCCGCCAGGCCGGCGAACAGGGCCAGCGACCGGACCTGGTCGTCGCTCAGGTCGTGGAAGCGGTCGCGCAGCAGGATGCAGTCGGGGTCGGCCTGCCAGAGCACGCCCGAAGCGTGGTTGCGGGTCACCTGGTCGCGCAGCAGGCTCTCGGCCGAATAGTCGCCGGCCCAGCTCACCCCGATGTCACGCCCGATGCGCATTGCGTCCACCAGCCCCACCGACGCCCAGAGCGGGCATCCGCAGCCCAGCCACAGGGCCTCGCCGATCTCCTCGCGGATCAGCTCGGCCATCCGCCGCCAGATGGCGATCCGCGACAGGCCGGGCTCATGCCAGACGGCGCGGTCCGGCCCGTACTCGGCGCCGAACAGCATGAAGTCGGTCTTGAAGTAGCCCACGCCCCAGGACCGCCAGGTCCGGAACACCCGGCGGATATAGGCCTCGGCGTCGGGGTGGGTGATGTCCAGCGGGTAGTATTCCTCGCTGCGCTTGTGCCAGCGGAACTCGCCGTAGAATTTCATGTGCGCCAGGGGCTCACCGGTCGCCCGCTCGCGGACCACCCAGTCGGGGTGCTCGCGGAACAGGCGGCTGCGGTTGCCGACCATGAACGGCGCGATCCACAGGCCCGGCGTGAAGCCGGCGGCGGCGATGTCGGCCACCAGCGGGGCCATGCCATTGGGAAACTGCGGCCTGGTCTCCAGCCAGTCCCCCATCTCGGGCGTGAAGCCGTCGTCGATCAGGAAGACCTCCAGCGGGACGTCGTGGCGGTCGCGGAACGTGCGGGCGGCCTCCAGGTGCTCGCGGATCGAGACCTCGTCGATCGCGGCGTAGAGGCTGTACCACGAGCACCAGCCGGTGATGCGTCGGTCGAGCGTTCGCGGCGGCGTGGGGGAGGCGGCGGCCACCGTCTGCGACCAGGCGCGGAAGCCGCCCTCGACCTCAGGGCTCGCGAACAGGCGCAGCGGTTCGGCGAACAGACGGTCGGCGTGGGTGGTGCGATCCCACAGGGTCTCGGCGTCGACGCCGAAACGCGCGGCGTCGCCCGTATAGCGGAAGCGGTTCTGGAAGCGGTCATGGCGGGTGAACCCCAGGACCACGCAGCCGTCGCCGGTCGCGGGCAGCAGGGCGGTGAAGGCGAATCCCAGCGTCGGCGAGCGGGCCGGGTTGGGGTCCTTCGGCGCATCGCCGGGCGTGGCCAGGTAGCTGCCGTCCCAACTCTGGTAGCCGTTGCGCAGATAGCGTTCGACCCCGGTCACCGCGCCGAACCGCAGGCCCAGGCTGTCGATCTCCGCCCTGGGTGCGACCCCGGTCAGGGACAGATTCAGCTCCAGCCCGCCGTCCGCCGACGCAATGCGGGCGGTCATCCGGGCGCCGGACCAGTCGCCGCCCAGCGTCCAGTTGATCTCGTCGGCGGCGACGCGCCGGGAGACCACGGCGGGCGCGACCCCGTCGATCAGCGGTTCGAGCCCGGCCAGCCGGACCCCGCCGCCGTGGAATGCGACCTGCTGGGCGTCAAACTGCATCGGACAACCGGATCTCGCGGCGCTCGTCAGCCGACCGGCGGGCGGCCAGCGCCAGGCGAAGGCTGGCCTCGCCCTCGCTCAGGGGCGCGCGGGGCGGGCGGCGTTCGGTGATCGCCGCGGCCAGGTCGGCGAGCTGGGCCACGAACGGATCGGCTTGGCCGACCACCGCCTCGTCGGCCACGTCGGGCGCGGTACGGGTCAGGACGGCGTTGTTCCAGTCCTCGAAACGGCCGGTGTAGCGCTCGGCCATCAGCCGCCATTCTTTCAGCCACTTGCCGGGAATGGCGATGTTGCTGGCGTTGAGGTTGGCCACCCGGCCGTCGTCCCAGCCGAACAGGATGGCCGAAACGTCCTCGCCGTCGTAGCCGGGCGTCTGGCCGTGGAAGAGGTTGGCGGTCCTAGCGTAGACGGTGTCCGGCTCGCCCATGAACAGCCGCACCAGGTCGATCAGGTGGATCACCTGTTCCAGCGTCTGGCCGCCGGACTTGTCGCGCTCGCGCCACCAGGGGGCGTGCAGCGCATTGCAGTGATAACTGCCGGCGAACATGCCCACCGGCCCGGTCGCGCCCTCGGCGACCAGCGTCTGCCAGCGGGCGATCGCCTCGCCGTGGCGGTACATGAAGCCGACGGCCGCGGTGACCCCGGCGGCCTCGACGCCGGCGACCATGCGCCGGGCCGTGTCGAGGTCGAGGGCGATGGGCTTCTCGACCAGCAGGTGGACTCCGCGCGCCGCGGCCCGCTCCACCTCGCCGTTGCGGGCATAGGGCGGGGTGGCGACGATGAGGACGTCGAGCGCCGCCTCGTCGAGCATGCGGTCCAGGTCGGCGTAGGCCGCGCCGCCGTGGGCGGCGGTGAAGGCCTGCGCCTTCCGCAGGTCGCGGCCGCAGGCGGCGACGAAGTCGTACTGGTCGGGCAGTCTGGCCAGCGCGCCGACGTGGCGCGCGCCGATGCCACCGGACCCGAGGAGACCTGCGCGGAGGCGAGCCATGTCAGAACTCCAGCACGGCCTGCAGCAGCCCCGGCTCGCCGGCGTCGAGGCGGGCGAAGAGCTCGGGGGCCTGCGCGAACGGCGCGGTGTGGGTGATCAGCGGGATCAGGGACAGCAGCCCCTCGTGCTGCAACTGTACGGCCGTGCGCCACAGCCGCGGCTTGGACCAGCGGTAGCTGGCGTCGGGCGCCACGCCGGAGATCTGGGAACAGATCAGCTGCACCCGGTTGTGGTGGAACTCCTCGCCCAGGCGCAGGCCGGGGACCTCGCCCTGGAAGAAGCCCATGGCCACCACGCGCGACGAATAGGCCACCGCGCGGATCGCCTCCGCGAGCGCCGGTGGCGCGCCGGACACTTCGATGCAGACATCGGCGCCCCTGCCGTTCGTCTGCGCCTTGATCTGCTCGGCGACGCTGCCGGCCGTGGGGTCCAGGGCCTCGGCCGCGCCGTGGGCCAGGGCGATCTGGCGGCGGTGCGGGTCCGGGTCGATGGCGATGACCCGGGCGCCCGAGGCGCGCGCCGCCTGCACCACGATCTGGCCGGGGACGCCCAGGCCGAACACCGCCACCAGGTCGCCGATCCGGATGCCGGCGTCGTGCACCCCGTTCAGCGCCACCGCGCCGATGTGGGAGAAGACGCCGATGCGCGGGTCGGCGCCCTGCGGCATCAACCGGTCGCGGGCGTACTCGGCGGTGGCCACGTGATGCGTGCGATGGCCCCAGGTGCCGAACAGCCGGTCGCCCGGCTTCAGGTCTATCACGCCGACGCCCACCTCGACGATCTCGCCCACCTCCTCGTAGCCGAGGTTGCGGACCGGATAGGGCCAGCTCGGCGCCTCGGCCGGCAGGAACAGGCGCGAGGGCTCGTCGAACCGCCGGTGCATGAACGGGTTGGTGCCCCGGAACTGCGACAGCTCGGTCCCGGCGCTGATGCCGGAGAACAGGGTGCGGATGCGCACCTCGTCCATGGCCAGCGGGGCGTCGGGCAGGGGATCGAAGGCGAGCCGGCGGGGCGCTTCCAGCAGGAGGGCGGACGGGGAGGTCATGCGGGCACTCCGACGTGCTCGTGCGGGATGATCGCCTTGCGGGTCTCGCCGCGGGTGAGCAGCAGAATGCCGACGGCGACGAAATACAGCGCCGCCAGCGAGGCGATCGCCAGGGCCATGCCGAAGATGCCGCCCACATAGGCCACGAACAGGGGCGCAAGCCCGGCGCCGACGAAGCCGCTCATGGTCATCACGCCCACGGCCGTCGACCGCGCCTTCGCCGGCACGACATCGTGCATGGCGGCATAGATGCAGCCGTCGAACAGCCCCTTGCCGATGCTCGAGGTGAGCAGGACGATGCCCACGGTCCAGACGGAGTTGGCCGCCACCAGCGGCACCAGCAACACGCCCGCGGCCCCCAGCCCGATGGCCAGCGTGTAGAAGCGGCCGATGCTCGTCCGCGACGCGAGCCAGTCGGCGAGCAGCCCGCCCAGGGGCACCGAGAGCATGCCGGCCAGGTTGATGGGCACCGCCCCGGTCAGCGCAGACTGGGTGAGGTCGGTGTGGAACTTGTCGTGTACGAAGGTGGGCGCCCAGATCGTGAGGCCGTTGGACGCCGCCGTCCCCAGGAAGAACACGGCACAGAGGTACAGCGCCGGCTTGATGCGCAGGACGACGCCGAGGGGCTCGTCATGGACCTTCGCCGCCTCGGCGACGCGGGCCGGCGCATCGCGCAGCATCCGGAACAGCAGGAACGAAAAGACCACGCCCACGCCGCCGAAGATCATGAACGAGGCGCGCCAGCCCATGTGGTCGGCGATCACCCCGGCGATGACCGAGCCGACGAGGGCTCCGCCGAACACGCCCGTCTGGTGGAGCGACAGGGCGCGACCGCGGGTCCTATTCGAATGCCAGTCGCTGATCAGCGCCGTGGCGCTGGGGTAGTAGGTCGCCTCGCCCACCGCCACGAGGGCGCGGGCGCCGATCAGCATGGCGAAGCCCGTCGAGAGCGAGACCAGGCCGGTGGCGATGCTCCAGAAGATCAGGCCCCAGGTGATCACCTGGCTGCGCTGCATCTTGTCGCCGAAGCGGCTCGTGAGGAACACGGCGACCGCGTAGATCCAGAAGAAGATCGTCGTCGGCAGCGCGAGCTGGGTGTTCGTCAGGTGGAACTCGTCGCGGATCGCCGGCATCACGCCCACCAGGAGCGAGCGGTCCGAGGAGTTGAGGAAGGCGCACATCCAGAGCAGGCCGACCAGTATCCATGGATAGCTGCTCAGGCTCGAAACGGGCGCGGCCGCGGGCTTGCTGCCGGTCATTCGGTACCTCCCTGGAGGGCGGCCGTAGATCCGGCGCGCCCTCGGTGTCCTGTTATCGCCGCGCGCTCGTCAAGCGGGCGCGGTCGAGGCGCCGTCGATCACGATGGCGCGGAAGTCGTTGACGTTGGTCCGCGTGGGCCCGGTGACCACCAGGTCGCCGAGCGCCTCGAAGAAGGTGTAGGCGTTGTTCATTCGCAGGTGCTGGGCCGGGTCCAGCCCGGCGCGCGCGGCGCGCTCCAGGCTGTCGGGCGTCACCACCGCGCCGGCCGCGGCGTCGGTGCCGTCGATGCCGTCGGTGTCGCAGGCGAGCGCGAAGATGCCGGGCGCGCCCTGCAGGGCGATGGCCATGCCCAGCAGGTATTCGAGGTTGCGGCCGCCGCGGCCCTTCTTGTTCGTCACCGTGACGGTGGTCTCGCCCCCCGAGATGATCACCCGGCGCGCGCCGTCGGCGGAGAGCCGCCGGGCCAGCGCCGCATGGCCGGCGCCCAGGTGCCGCGCCTCGGCCTGCAGCTGGTCGCCCAAGCCGGTCACCAGATACCCCAGCGCCTCGGCGCGGCGGCTGGCGGCGGCCAGCGCATCGCGCGCCCGGGCGATGACCTTCGTCTCGGCGCCGGCCAGGCCGAGGCTGTCGCCCGAGGGCGTCTCGTTGGCCGGATCGGCGAGGGCGGCGGTCACCGAGGTGGGGAGGGCGATCCCATAGCGGCCGACGATCTCGCGGGCCATCTCCAGGGTCGTGGTGTCGGCCACGGTCGGCCCGGACGAGACGAACGAGGGGTCGTCGCCGGGGACGTCGGAGATGATCAGGGTGGTGACCTTGGCAGGGCCCGCGGCCAGGGCCAGCCGGCCGCCCTTCACCTGCGAGATGTGCTTCCGCACGCAGTTGATCTCGCCGATCGTGGCCCCGGACTGCAGCAGCGCGCGGGTGACGGCCTGCTTATCCTCCAGGCTCACGCCGGGCGCCGGCGCCGCCATCAGCGCCGAACCGCCGCCGGACAGCAGCACCAGCAGCTGGTCATGAGCGGTGAGGCCCTGGGCCATGTCCAGCGCCCGCTGGGCTGCGCGCACGCTCTGCGCGTCCGGCACCGGGTGTCCGGACTCGATGATGTCGAAATTGGCCAGTGGCGGGCCTTCGTCGAGATGTCCGTAGCGGGTGACGATCAGGCCGGACACCGGGACCGGGATGCGTTCCACCGCGATCCGCGCCATGGCCGCGGCGGCTTTGCCCACGGCGAGCAGGACGGTGCGTCCGTGCGATGCCGCCGGCATCTCGCGCGGCATCGCCGTACCGGCCGAGACCGCGTCCACGGCGGTCGCGAAGAGGTCGAGGAGCACCTCGCGCTGGGCCGAAAACGGCCGTTCGTTCCCGGCGGATACGGGTTCGAGTTTCAGCTGGTCCAATCCGGCGCCCACCCTTGTTTTGACGTCAAAGCTGCCCCGAGGGCGTGCCTTCGCCTAGTTCCAATTATGGAACCTTGCGTGCCGAATTTCACAACGTGGCTAGATTTCCCAGGAAAAACGCCGCCGGAGCCGCTCCACCATGAAGTCCACCAGGGCCCGCACCCGGGCCGGCAAGGTCTTGGGATCGGTGAACAGCGCGTAGAAGACGATGTCCTCGGTTTTCCACCCCGGCAGGATCTCCAGCAGCCGCCCTTCGGCCAGGTCCTGCTTGCACAGGAACGCCGGCAGGCTGGCGATGCCAAGCCCAGCCAGGACCGCCTCGCGCAGCAGGATCAGATCGTTGCAGACCAGCCGCGGACTGAAGGACACCGCCACGTCGTGCCGGCCGTCGTTGAGCGACCAGCGATAGGTCCGGTCGGTCACGCCGACGGCCAGCAGGTCGAAGCGGGTGAGCTCCGCGTGGCTCTGCGGCATGCCCTTGCGCTCGAAGTAGGCGGGCGCGCCGAAGGCGCCGGCCTCGCTGGCGCCCAGCCGAACGGCGAACAGCCCGGAGTCGGCCAGCGGCCCGACGCCCACCGCCAGATCGAACCCCTCCCGCAGGAGGGCGGCGGGGTCGTCCGACAGCGCCGTAACGACGCGCAGGTCCGGGTAGAGCTCGAGGAATTCCGCAAGCAGGCCGGGCAGCAGGGTCTGCCCAAGGGCGTGCGGCATCGCCACCCGCACTAGGCCCTGCGGCTGCCGTTGCTGGTTCTGCAGGGCCCGCTCGCCGTCGCGCAGAACACCCAGGCTCCGCAGGCAGTACTCGAAGAACACGGCGCCGTCCGGGGTGACCGTCACCGCCCGGCTGCTGCGGATCAGGAGCTGGGCGCCGAGGTGGGCCTCGAGCCGCGAGATCCGCCGGCTCACGGTCGATTTCGGCAGGCCCAGCAGCTGGCCGGCGCGGGTCAGGCTCTCCACCTCCACGACCTTGGTGAAGACGACAAGATCGCCGAAATCGAGCATGTGCAGCTGTCCCTGCGGGCCGTCCCCGCGACCAGCAGCCTAGGGCCGAGGTTGCCCAATCTGCAACACACTGTTCCGACTATTCCGACTTCACGGCTCGGGCCGCAAGCGCCCAACCTAGCCTCAGGAACGGAGATCAGTGTTCCGTGAGCCTCGGCCGCGGCCCCTGACGCTTCAAATCAAGAGACCGCCACGAGCGGCCAACCAAGGGGGGTACACGATCATGGCCTTTGCGCGCGCCAACCGGCTCCGCCTGCAGCTGCTCTCGGCCGCAGCCGTCGTCCTCATTCCCGGCCTGGCCCTGGCCCAGACCGCCGCGCCCGAGGCTGCGGAGGTCGAGGAAGTCATCGTCACCGGCACCAGCACCGCCCGTATCGCCGAGAACACGCCCCTGGCCGTGACGGCGCTGGGCGAAGAACGGCTGGCCAAGCTGACGTCGTCGAGCCAGGCCGACATCCTGAACTCGGTGCCGACCATCAAGGCCGACGGCGGCGGCGGCGAGGTCGCGACCAACGTCTTCGTGCGCGGCCTGCCCTCGGGCGGCCAGTACCAGTTCACGCCGCTGATGTACGATGGCATCCCGGTGCTGAGCACCTTCGGCCTGAACTCGTCGGCCTTCGACGTCTACTACCGCAACGACCTGGGCATCGAGCGCCTCGAGTTCGTGCGCGGCGGCGTCTCGAACCTGTTCGGCCCCGGTTCGGTGGCCGGCCTGATCAACTACATCTCCAAGACCGGCACGGAGCGCCACCAGGGCGTGGCGCAGGTCGAGGTGGCCGAGAAGGATCGCGTGCGCGTCGACGGCGCGGTGAGCGGGCCGCTGGCGCCGAACCTCTACTATTCGCTGTCGGGCTACTACCGGTACGACGAGGGGCCGATCCGTACCGATCTCGACACCAAGGGTTTCCAGCTCCGCGGCAACCTCAAATACGAGTTCCCGGACGGCACCGGCTCGATCACCGCCTACGGCCAGTACATCGACGACCAGGTGCAGTTCTACCTGCCCATCCCGCTGGACGGCCGCACCCGCAACCGCATCGACGGCAACGACGGCAAGACCGTCAACTCGGTCCAGCACCACAACATCTCGGGGCTCGGCTTCAACACGCCGGACGGCGCCTTCACCTCGGACATCGCCGACGGCGTGAAGACCGACGGCGGCGCGTTCGCGGTGGCGTTCGAGAAGGAGTTCGGCGACGGCTGGGGCCTGAACGGCCGCGCCAAGTACTCCGACTACAAGCACAAGTTCGGCCTGTGGTCGGACGGCGACGGCGTGATCAACGTGCCGGAGACGCTGCAGAGCTTCCTGACCAATCGGCCTGCGCTTGGCGGCACACTGGCCAATTCGACCTTCACCTTCGCCGACGGCTCGGCCGTGCCGGCCAACTACCTGCTGTTCGCCAACCGGTTTACCGACCGCAAGCGGCCGGCCGAGGACTTCACCGCCGAGCTGAACCTGACCAAGAAGCTCACCATGGGCGGCGCGGAGCACACCTTCACGCTGGGCGGGTTCTACGCCGACGCGAAGGCCGACGACGTCAACGTCACGACCACCTACCTGGCCGAGTTCAACAACACGCCGCGGCTGGTGAACCTGACCATCCGCAACCCCACCACAGGGGCGCAGACGATCGTCTCGCGCAACGGCCTGCTGAACGCCGGCGCCGGCTATGTGAACAACCACCACGAGGTGGAGCGCTACGCCGCCTACTTCGCCGACCAGATCGAGACCGACCGTTTCATCTTCGACCTCGGCGGCCGCATTGAGAAGATCAACGGCGACATCCGCCGCGAGCGGACGGCGACGTTCATCACCGACGCCACGACGCCGAACCTGTCGACCGCCCTTCGCGACGTCATCTGGGGCAACGACACGTTCCTGACGGCCAAGGTCGACACCAGCGAGTGGGCCGTCGCGGCCGGCGCGCTGTACAAGCTGACCGATGACCTGAACATCTACGCCAACGCCTCGCGCGGCTACTTTTTCCCTGAGATCCGCGCCGTGACGTTCAATGCGCTCGGCCAGGCGTCCTCGTACAAGGCCGAGATCATCAAGCAGGCCGAGGTCGGGGCGAAGTACAGCAACGGCCGGTTCTCCGGCACGGTGGCGGTGCTCTACACCAAGCTCAGCAACCGCCGGCAGGTGCTGTTCGTGAACGACGGCGCCGGCGGCTTCACCGAGCGGGTCAATATCGTCGGCACCGAGTCCTACGGGATGGAAGCGACGGTCGACATCAAGCTGATGCAGAACCTGACCTTCAGCGGCAACGTGACGGTCCAGGACCACAAGTACACGGCCTTCGACTCCACGCCGGGCAACATCGGCAACGAGCTCGAGCGGCAGCCGAACCTGCTCTACAACGCCGGCCTCTACTACGACGACGGTCGCTTCGATGCGTCGATCTTCACCAACTACACCGGCGACAACTACACGGCCGCCAACAACGCGATCGAGCTGGAAAGCTTCAACGTCGTCTCGCTGGACGCCGGGTACAAGTTCGACCTGGGCGACGAGCGCAGCCTGCGCGTCGGCGTGAACGTCTTCAATCTGCTCGACACCGACGCCACGACCGAGGGCTCGCCCCGGCTGGATGCGGCCCAGACCACCGGCGGCGCCTATTTCGTCGGCCGACCTGTTCTCCCCCGGCGGGTCATGGCCCGCCTCACCATGACGTTCTGACCTCCCCGGGACGTCACCTCCCCTCGGGCGGGCGCCTCGGCGTCCGCCCGCATCTTTTTCCGAGGCCGCATATGTCGAACGACCGGAACCGCGAACTTGACGCCCGGGCGCGCGAAATCCTCACGGGCAACGACCGCGGCGGCTACACCGTGCCGAACGGGCGGGTCTATCCGTTCCAGTGGAACTGGGACTCGGCGTTCGTGGCGCTCGGTTTCGCCACCTTCGACACCGACCGCGCCTGGCGCGAGGTCGAGACCCTGTTCGAGGCGCAGTGGCCCGACGGCTTCCTGCCTCACATCGTGTTCTGGAAAGACGATCCGGGCTACTTCCCCGGTCCGGACGTCTGGGCCTCCGGCCGCACGCCGCCCACTTCCGGCATAACCCAACCCCCGGTGGCCGCCAGCGTCGTCCGCGCGCTCTGGGACGGGGTGGATCAGGGTGCGTATCTCCCCCGGCTGGAGGCCCTGTTCCAGAAGCTGATGGCCTGGCACCGGTGGTTCCACGACTACCGCGACCCGGACAAGCTGGGCGTCGTCGTCGCCATGCACCCCTGGGAGACCGGCCGCGACAACTCCGCGGAATGGGACGCCCCGGCCTCGGCCGTCGACGTGTCGAACGTCGGCGAATACCAGCGCCGCGACACCAGCCACCTTGATCAGAGCATGCGGCCGACCAAGCTGGACTACGACCGCTACCTGGCCCTGGTGCAGTTCGGCCGCGCCACCGGCTGGAACCACGCCGCCATCACCGCGTCGAACCCGTTCCGGGTGGCCGACGTGGGCATGACCATGATCCTGCTGCGCGCCAACCGCGACCTGCTGGCGCTGGCCGAGGCGCTGGGCCGCACGGCGGCGGCCGACGAGATCCGCGGCTGGCTGGCGCTCGCGCCCAAGGCCGGCGACTACCTCTGGGACGAGGCGCTGGGAGCCTACTGCTCGCGCGACACCATCACCGGCAAGTCGTGTGGCGCGCTCACCAGCGCCTCGTTCCTCAATTTCTACGGCGGGGTGCGGGAGCCGGCCCGCGACAAGGCCATGCTGGACCATGCCGAGCGCATCGGTCGCGAGGTCGGTCGCCTGATGCCAAGCCTCGACCCCGCCGACCCCCGCTTCGAGCCGCTGCGCTACTGGCGCGGCCCGGTCTGGGCGGTGGTGAACTACCTGGTCGGGACCGGCTTCGCCGACGCCGGCCACGCCGACCTGGCCGAGCGCGTGCGGCGCGACACCGGCGAACTGATCGCCGCCACTGGCTTCCACGAGGCCTACAACCCGCTGAACTCCGCCCCGAGCGGCGGCGACGACTTCTCGTGGACCGCAGCCATCTGGCTGCACTGGGCCAACCGCTAGGCGCTCAGCGGCGGGGCTGGGCCTGGATGGTCCGCTTCGCCGCGACGCCGCGCTGCGGATCGTCGTCGACGTATTTCACGGCGGTGATCGCCTCCGGCGCGCGGGCGTGCTCGACCCAGGCCTCCAGGGCGCGGCGGATATCGTGCTCGGGGTCCGGCTTCGCGGCCGGCGCGACGGGAGCCTGGCCGAAGGCGTTCGGCGCCTCGCCGCCCTGGCAGTGCAGCATCGCCGGGATCATGAACAGGCGCACGTCGTCCTGCGCCGCCAGCCGCTGGTAGTAGTCGAGGGCGCTGTTCGGCGCGATCACCGGATCGGCCCAGCCGCTGTAGATCACCAGCTTGCCGCCGTGGGCGTGGAACCGCGCGAGGTCGGTCTCGCCGGCGTCCAGAACCGGCGCGAGAGCCCGCGCCTTCGCAATGTCGACGTCCGCGTCGAAGTCCTCGATCCGCCAGCCAGGCCGGTCCTGGGCGACGTGACCGAACACCTGCTCGGCGAAGGTCAGCTGGGTCTGGGCGCTGCGGTCCGGGTTGACGATCCAGTGGTCCCAGCCGCCGGGCGCCGCGGCCGAGGTCGGTTCGTAGCCGAAGGCCAGGGGCGCGCCGGCGGCGTCGCGCGGGCCCTCGATGATCGCCCGCAGCGACCGGACCTCGGCGGCCGTGAGGCACGGATCGCCGTCGCCGGCCATGCATTGCAGGGTTTCCGGGCGGAAGCCGCAGGCGCGCGGGTTCGCCGGCACGCCGTCGA
>Ga0209257_1000766_pt1 | contig 47893 bp, 46 predicted proteins | sample AraplaCvi_mCL_r2_FD_184277 | JGI IMG/M metagenome (GOLD analysis project Ga0209257, IMG submission 184277) | Arabidopsis root microbial communities from North Carolina, USA - plate scrape MF_Cvi_mCL_r2 (SPAdes) (version 2) | ecosystem: Host-associated > Plants > Roots > Endosphere | place: USA...
GGACGTCAACGCCGTCACCTTCACGGGCTCGACCAAGACCGGCCGCATGGTGGCCGAGGCCTGCATCAAGCGCCTGGCGCGCGTGCAGCTGGAGATGGGCGGCAAGAATCCGATGGTGGTGCTGGATGACGCCGATCTCGACATCGCGGTCGAGGCCTCGTTCCAGGGCGCGTTCGGCTCCACCGGCCAGCGCTGCACCGCCTCCTCGCGCCTGATCGTGCAGCAGGGCATCCATGACAAGTTCGTGGCGGCGATGATCGAGCGGCTGAAGAAGACCAAGATCGACCACGCGCTCGAGCAAGGGGCGGAGATCGGTCCGGTGGTCGACCAGCGGCAGCTCGACCAGGATCTCGAATATATCAACATCGCCCAGAAGGAAGGCGGCAAGCTCGCCTTCGGCGGCGAGCTCTTGAACCGCAAGACCCAGGGCTATTATCTCAACTGCGCGCTCATCACCGAGACCAACAACAACATGCGCATCAGCCGCGAAGAGGTGTTCGGCCCGGTCGCCAACGTGATCCGGGTGAAGGATTACGACGAGGCGCTCGCAGTCGCCAACGACACCGAGTTCGGCCTGGTCGGCGGCATCTGCACCACCTCGCTGAAGCACGCGTCGCACTTCAAGCGCAACATCGAGGCGGGCATGACCATGGTCAACCTGCCGACCGCCGGCGTCGATTACAACGTGCCGTTCGGCGGCCGCAAGAACTCCAGCTTCGGCACCCGCGAGCAGGGCGAGCTGGCGCGCGAGTTCTATACCAATGTGAAGACCGCCTACGTCCGGCCGTAAGGCATCTAAGGCGCAGACAGCATGAAGGCCGGGCATCGCTGCCCGGCCTTCTTCGTTTGCGGTTGGATCAGGCCGCCCGGACGGTGCGCAGGAATTCCTGCACCTCGCCCTGGAGTTTGTGCCCGTTCTTCGACAGTTCGCCCGAGGATTCCAGCACCTGGCGTGCCGCGGCACCGGACTGGCCCGCAGCCTCGGACACGCCACCGATATTGAGCGAGACTTCCTGCGTGCCCTGCGCCGCCTGCTGGACGTTGCGCGAGATCTCCTGGGTCGCCGCCCCCTGCTCTTCCACCGCCGAGGCGATCGCGGTCGCGATCTCGTTGACGCGGTTGATGGTGGTGGCGATCTGCGACATCGCCTGGGACGAGCTCTGGGTTGCATCCTGGATGGAGCGGATCTGTGCAGCGATCTCCTCGGTGGCCTTGGCGGTCTGGGTCGCCAGCGCCTTGACCTCCGATGCGACCACGGCAAAGCCCTTGCCCGCCTCGCCCGCACGCGCCGCCTCGATGGTGGCGTTGAGGGCCAGCAGGTTGGTCTGCCCGGCGATGTCATTGATGAGACGCACCACATCGCCGATCTTCTGCGCTGCCTCGCTGAGGCCCTGCACCTTCTGCATCGTGTCCTGCGCCTGGCCCACCGCCTCGCCGACGATGCGCGTGGACTCCGACACTTGCGAGGTTATCTCGCCGATCGACGCCGAGAGCTCCTCGGTCGCGGAGGCCACCGTCTGCACATTGCGCGTGGTCTCCTCGGAGGCCGCCGACACGACGGTGGACTGGCGCGAGGTCTGCTCGGCGCTGGCCGCCATCGATTCCGCCGTGCTCTGCAGCTCGGTCGCCGCCGCCGTCACGCCGTTGACCACGGAGCCGACGCTGCTTTCGAACCGGTCGGCCAGCTGCAGCATGGCCCGCCGGCGCTGCTCCTCCGACTGCTTCTTCGCCAGCTCCTGCTCCTCGCGCAGGCGATCGGCCTCGATCATGCTCTCCTTGAAGACCTGGACGGTCTTCGCCATCTCGCCGACCTCGTCGCCGCGGCCGAGGCCCGGCACTTCGATCGCCTTGTCGCCGCCCGCGAGGCGCTGCATCGCCGCGTTGATCATCGCGATCGGATTGGAGATCCCGACCCGCGAGACGAAGATGGCTATGGCGACGCCGAGCACAAGGCCAAAACCCATCAGGCCGAGGGACGTATAGATCGTGGACCGGGTTGCAGCGGAAAGCTCGTCCGACTGCTTGGTCGTGTCCTCCACTGTCTGCGTCACGTTGTCGGTGAAGTCCTTGACCAATGTAGCGATCGGGTCCCGTACCGTGGCCATCAGCGCGAGCGCTTCGGTGTTCTTGTTCTGCTTGGCGAGATCGGCCACCTTCTGGAAGGTCGCGTAGATGTCATCGTATCGCTTGACGTAGCCGTCGAGCTGCTCCTTATCGTCGGGAACTGCGGACTTTGCCTGCTCGATGAACTTGTGGAACGCGGCTTGGTCGGCATCAAAGGCCTTCTTCAGCCCCTCCAGTATGGCGGGGTCCTGCTCGGCGATCAGTGCATAGACGTCGCCGCGAGTCTGGGCGAGGGTGCGGTTGGCGCGCGGTAGGTAGACGGACTCGGCTGCCGGTCCATTGAGGAGGACCGAATAGGCATCGTCGATCGACTTCATACGCATGGCGGCAAATCCGCCGGCCAGCACAGTCACCACCGCCAGCACGGCAACGACGAGCATGATCTTGGTCCCAATCCGCAAGCGGTTCATGGCAACGCCCCTTTGTGTTCACGGCCGAGGACGTTAGGGCAAGCCCGTAAAATAAGACTTAATACCTTACAATCTCTCGCACCCCGGTTGATCCGAATCAACGGGCCGGCTTCGGGCACCTCTCCCATCTGCGAATCCGCTGGCGATGCATGCAGTTGAATGGCCCGGTCGGCCGTCTTAACCTCCGCTTTCATCCGATGGAGTTCTTTCTCATGACCACGATGCCGGTTGTCTTTGTGTCCCACGGCAGCCCGATGCTGCCGTTCGAGGACATTCCGGCGCGTAAGTTCATGCTCGGGCTGGGCGCCAAGCTGCCGCGGCCGAAAGCCATCCTCTGCATCTCGGCGCATTGGGAGAGCGGCACCGTACGCGCGACCGGCAACTCGAGGCCGGAGACGATCCACGATTTCTTCGGCTTTCCGAAAGCGCTCTATGAACTGGAGTTCGATGCGCCCGGCTCGCCGGAGCTGGCGGCCCGCGCGGTGGCGCTGCTGAAGGAGGCCGGCATCGCGGCCGAGGTCGATCCGGGGCGCGGCCGCGACCATGGTTGCTGGAATCCGCTGATGCTGGCCTATCCGCAGTCCGGAATCCCGGTCGTGCAGCTCTCGCTGATCGACGGCGGCGATGCCGAGGCGCATTTGAAGCTGGGCCAGGCCCTCGCCCCTTTGCGCCAGGAAGGGGTGCTGATCTTCTGCTCCGGGGGCGCGGTGCACAATCTCAGGTGGCTCGACCGCGAGGGCCGCGGCGGCACGATCGACTGGGCCGCCGAGTTCGACCGCTGGGTCGATGCCAAGGTCGCGGCGGGCGATGCCGAAGCCCTGGCGCATTACCGCGATCAAGGCCCGAATGCCGCGCTCGCCCATCCGAGCGAAGAGCATTTCCTGCCGCTGCTGGTGGCCATGGGTGCCGCTTCAAACGGGAACGGCGGCGCCAAGGGCAAACGCCTGCACGACAGCTTCAATCTCGGCAGCCTGTCGATGGCGGCTTATGAGTGGAGCTGAAGCCTGGAGTCGAATAGCCCGCAGCTCTAATCGGACGAGCTGGAATCGGAATCGCTGCTGTCGCCGCCGTCGCTGCTGCAGCTGTCGTCGCGCTCGACCTCGAAGCTCGGTGGGTCGTTTCGTTGGAGGTCGTAGTTGAATTGGGAATCCGGTTCGGCGCGGCAGGCATTGTCGTCCTGCGTGCCGCCACCAAACGAAGGGCTTGGCAGCGCAACGGCGTCCGGACCGGCCCATTCGGAAAATTGCCAAGCCGAATACGGATCGACCAGGTCCGGTTCGGCACTGCGATAGCGTTTAAGGCGACGCCTGCGCCGCGGCGGGGCATCGGATCGGGTTCGCGATACCAGGAGGAGCGCCGTCCCGCAGCCGGCGATGATGACGATCACGAGGAGGGCGACCACTGGCATGGCCCCCTCCTCTCCGGCGGTTACGCCGCTTCGGTGAAGGCGACGCCCTTGGTCTTCAGCATCTCCTGGAGCTCGCCCGACTGGTACATCTCGCGGACGATGTCGCAGCCGCCGACGAACTCACCCTTCACGTAGAGCTGGGGGATGGTCGGCCACTGGGAGAATTCCTTGATGCCCTGGCGGAGCGAGGGATCGGTCAGGATGTCGATGCCCTTGAACTTCACGCCCATGTGGCTCAGGCACTGCACCACCGCCGCGGAGAAGCCGCATTGCGGGAAGACCGGGGTGCCCTTCATGTAGAGCACGACGTCGTTCGAGGTGATGTCGTTCTGGATGCGGTCGAAGACCGGATTGTCACTCATCGCTCATTCCTCTCGCTGGGCGTCCATTCAGTATAAAACGCCGTGGCTCTTTCCGGCTATGCATTCGCCGGAGCGTTGGTTTGCAGCGCCAGCGCATGGAGCTCATCGCCCATGCGCCCGCGCAGGGCCTGGTAGACCATCTGGTGCTGTTGCACCCGGCTCTTGCCGACGAAGGCGGCCGAGGTGACCTGGGCGGCGTAGTGGTCGCCGTCGCCGCGCAGGTCCTCGATCACCACTTCGGCGTCGGGGATCGCCTCCTTGATCAGCCGCGCGATTTCGCTGGCTTCCATCGCCATAGGCTAATCCCCCAATCCTCTCAGTTACTTAGATGCGCCCATAAGCTTCGGGAAGAAGGCTTCATGGGCCGATTTCAGCTCGGAAACAGATATGGCCCCGGCCCCGGTCAGAGTCAAATCCGTGCCGCCGGTCTTGCCGAGATAGCGGAAGGCGATGCCCATCTCCTTGGCCTGGAGCTCCACCACCTGGACATCAGCCTGCCGGACGGTGAGGACATAGCGCCCCTGGTCCTCGCCAAACCAATAGGCGTGATCCGGGCTTTCCTTGGGCCGGGCCAAAAGGTCGCAGCCGATGCCGGAGGCCATCGCCATCTCGGCAATCGCGACCAGGGTGCCGCCATCCGAGACATCATGGCAGGCGGTGATCAGGCCGCGCTCGATGAGGTTGCGCACGAAGTCGCCGTTGCGGCGTTCGGCCACGAGATCGACCGGCGGGGGTGCACCCTCCTCCCGGCCATGGATCTCGCGCAGGAAGACCGAGCAGCCGAGCCAGCCGGCGGTCTCGCCGATGAGATAGATGGAATCGCCCGCCGACTTGAACGCGACTTTCGGCGACTTGGTGACATCGGCGATGACGCCGACGCCGCCGATGGTCGGGGTCGGCAGGATGCCCTTGCCGTTGGTCTCGTTGTAGAGCGAGACGTTGCCGGAGACGACCGGATAGTCGAGCGCGATGCAGGCCTCGGCCATGCCTTCGATCGCCAGCGCGAACTGGCCCATGATCTCCGGACGCTGTGGGTTGCCGAAGTTCATGTTGTCGGTGACGGCGAGCGGCTTCGCGCCGACCGCAGTGAGATTCCGCCAGCTCTCGGCAACGGCCTGCGCGCCGCCCGCCTTCGGATCGGCCTGGCAATAGCGCGGCGTGCAATCGGACGACATCGCCAGCGCCTTCTTGCCGATTTTGCCGTTCTTGCCCTGCGGGATCAGCACGACGGCGGAATCGCCACCGGGACGCTGCACGGTATGGCCCATGACCAGATGGTCGTATTGTTCCCAGACCCAGCGCTTCGAGGCGAGGTCGGGTGAGGAAACGAGTTGCTTCAAGACCGCCATCAGGTCCTGCGGCGCCGGCACCTGGTTGGCGACGATCACCGGCTGCGCCGCGGTCGGGACCCAGGGACGCTGATAGACCGGCGCTTTATCGACCAGGGGTGCCACCGGCATGTCGGCCTCGACCTTACCGTTCTTCTTCAGCACCAGATGGCCGGTGTCGGTCAGGACACCGATCTCGGCGAAGTCGAGCTCCCATTTCTCGAAGATGGCGCGGGCTTTCTCGCGGGCGTCGGGTTTCAAAACCATGAGCATGCGCTCCTGGCTCTCCGAGAGCATGATCTCGTAGGCGGTCATGCCGGTCTCGCGCACCGGCACCTTGTCGAGATCGATCTCGAGGCCGAGGCCGCCCTTGGAGGACATCTCGACCGAGGACGAGGTGAGGCCCGCGGCGCCCATGTCCTGGATCGCGACGATGGCGTCGGTCGCCATCAGCTCCAGGCAGGCTTCCAAGAGCAGCTTCTCGGTGAAGGGGTCGCCGACCTGGACGGTCGGGCGCTTCTCCTCGGAATCCTCGTTGAACTCCGCGCTCGCCATCGTGGCGCCGTGGATGCCGTCGCGCCCGGTCTTGGCACCGACATAGATCACCGGATTGCCGAGGCCTGCCGCCGCCGAATAGAAGATGTTGTTCGCATCGGCGAGGCCCACGGTCATCGCATTGACCAGGATGTTGCCGTTGTAGCTCGGGTGGAAATTGACCTCGCCGCCGACCGTCGGCACGCCCATGCAATTGCCGTAGCCGCCGATGCCGGCGACCACGCCGGAAACCAGGTGCTTGGTCTTCGGATCGTCGGGCGCGCCGAAGCGGAGCGCGTTCAGGTTGGCGATCGGCCGCGCGCCCATGGTGAAGACGTCGCGCATGATGCCGCCGACACCGGTCGCCGCACCCTGATAGGGCTCGATGAACGAGGGATGGTTGTGGCTTTCCATCTTGAAGACGGCGGCCTGGCCGTCGCCGATGTCGATGACGCCGGCATTCTCACCCGGGCCCTGGATCACCCAGGGCGCCTTGGTCGGCAGTTTCTTCAGATGCACGCGCGAGGACTTGTAGGAGCAATGCTCCGACCACATGACCGAGAAGATGCCGAGCTCGGTCATCGAGGGTTCGCGGCCCATGATCTCGAGAATGAGGTCGTATTCTTCCTTGGTGAGGCCGTGCTCGGCGATGGTGTTCGGGGTGATCTTCGAGATGGCCGCACTCATGCCGCGAGAGCCTCCGCCATCGCCTTGAAAATGCCGCGGCCGTCGGTCGAGCCCAGCATCTCGCGGATCGCGTTCTCCGGATGCGGCATCATGCCGAGCACGTTCTTGGTGCGATTGAAGATGCCGGCGATCGCGCGCTGCGAGCCGTTGGGATTATGCGCAGGATCGAGCGATCCGTCGGGTGCGCAATAGCGGAAGGCGACCTGGTCGCGCGCCTCCAACTCGTCCAGCGTCTTCTCGTCGGCGAAGTAGTTGCCCTCGTGATGCGCGACCGGCACCGACAGAACCTGGCCCTTCTCGTAGCGCGAGGTGAACAGCGACTGCGAGGTTTCGACCCGGAGGTTGACGTTGCGGCAGACGAACTTCAATCCTGCATTCTGCTGCAGCACGCCCGGCAGCAGTCCGGCCTCGGTGATGATCTGGAAACCGTTGCAGACACCGAGCACCGCCATGCCCTTGTCCGCCCGCGCCTTCACCTCGCGCAGGATCGGCGAATGCGCGGCGATCGCGCCGCAGCGTAGATAGTCGCCGTAGGAGAAGCCGCCCGGGACCAGCACCAGATCGACCTTCGGCAACTCGGTGTCGCGGTGCCAGACCAGGACCGGCGGCGTGCCGGCGATCTCGGTCAGCGCCGCTTCGGCATCCTTCTCGCGGTTGGAGCCGGGGAAAACGATGATGGCGGATTTCATGAGGCCTCCGATATGGGGCACGACGCCCAAACCAACTGTGCGTCATGCCAAGGCTTGGCCTTGGCATCCACGAGTTTGCCAGCGTGCGATGGAAAGAAACTCGTGGATCCCAAGGCCAAGCCTTGGGATGACGACCGAATGTGAGGGAGAATCGAGATCATCCCTGGCAAGCCCTACTCGACCAGGTCCACCGAGTAGTTCTCGATCACCGTGTTCGCCAGCAGCTTGGCGCACATCTGATCGACTTCCGACTTGGCCTTGGCCTTGTCGGTTTCTTTCAAGTCGATCTCGATGAACTTGCCCTGGCGGACGTCGCCGACCGAGGCGAAGCCGAGCGAATGGAGGGCGTTGGCGATGGCGCGGCCCTGGGGATCGAGGACGCCGTTCTTGAGGGTAACGTGGACGCGGGCTTTCATGACACTCCGTTCTTAGAAATCAGTGAACGCGTCACTGCATCGTGGCGGGACCCTTCATGTCGCGCGGGCCGCCTTCGGGGAGAATGCCCAGACGGCGCGCGACTTCCTGATAGGCCTCTTCGACATTGCCGAGATCGCGGCGGAACCGGTCCTTGTCGAGCTTCTCGCCGGTCTTGGTATCCCAGAGCCGGCAATTGTCCGGGCTGATCTCGTCGGCGAGGACCAGGCGCATCTCCTCGTTCTCGTAGAGACGGCCGAACTCGAGCTTGAAATCCACCAGCCTGAGGCCGACGCCGAGGAAGAGGCCGAGCAGGAAATCGTTGATCCGGAGCGACATCGCCAGGATCTCGTCGATGTCCTGGGGCGTCGCCCAGCCGAAGGCGGTGATATGCTCTTCGGAGACCATCGGGTCGTTGAGCTCATCGGACTTGTAGTAATACTCGACGATCGAGCGCGGGAGCTGGGTTCCTTCCGGCATGCCGAAGCGCTTCGAGAGCGAGCCCGCGACCACGTTGCGGATCACGACTTCCAGCGGGATGATCTCGACCTCGCGCACCAGCTGCTCGCGCATGTTGAGCCGGCGCACGAAATGGGTCGGCACGCCAATCTCGCCGAGCCTGGTCATCAGGTATTCGGAAATGCGGTTGTTGAGCACGCCCTTGCCGGTGATCGTGCCCTTCTTCTGGTTGTTGAACGCGGTGGCGTCGTCCTTGAAATACTGCACCAGGGTCCCAGGCTCGGGTCCTTCGAACAGGACCTTGGCCTTGCCCTCATAGATGCGACGACGGCGCGTCATCCGATTCTCCATCTGACCTCCGGCTCCACCCTGGCGGCCCGACGGGGTTGGCGGGAGTCGCGGTTTCGGCCTCCTTCTAGCAGGTGTGCCCCGCGGAAACAATGACACGAGACCGCAGCGCACAAGGCTGCGGCGCTGCGAATCGTGCTGTCATTTCAGAGCGTTACGAGACGGTCGGGAGAAGCAGCGCGCCGCATAACAGCACTGCGCCGATCGCAGTGACGAGAATCGGGCCGATGAGGCTGAAGGCGCGGCTGGCAATCGCGCTTTCCGGCAGGCGGACCACGATCTGGCGCCGGACCAGGATGCTCGCGACACCCATGACCGAAAGAGTGATCGCCATGCCGACCGCAATCGCCAGGGTCATGGCGATCCCGGAGAGGACGATGCCGTTGGTCAGGGCGAAAACCAGGATCAGGATCGCGCCCGAACAGGGGATGAAGCCGGCGGCGAAACCCAGGAGTCCCTGCTCCTTCCCGGCGCGCGGGACATGGGCGCAGTGCGCGTCGTGGTGATGCGTGTGATCGTGGCCGTGGTCATGGTCGTGATGCGCATGGGCATGGGCATGCCCGCCGCCGCGCAGGGCCTGCCACAGCATGCCGAGGCCGATCAGCAGGATGGCCGCATAACTGAAGACGCGCAGGCCATCCACTTCGTCGACCGGCGAGGCGAGGCTTTGCGACAGGATGAAATGCACGACGGTGACGATGACGATGGCACCGATCACATGGCTCAAGGAAATCCAGCTCGCCATGGCCATGCCGCGCAGCGGATGCGCCTCGCGGCCGAGGAAGTAGCCGACGATCACCGACTTGCCGTGACCGGGCCCGAGCGCATGAAAGACGCCGTAGAGAAAGCCGATCAGCAAACCGCCCCACAGCGCCCACGGCTTGTCGCCAGCCTTGATCTCCATGAGCTGGGCGTTGATCGCACGATTGACCCGGGATTGCAGCGCGACCACCGACGCGCCGATCCGGCGGAACAGCGAAGGCGGTCCCTGCGGCGCTTCACTTGGCGCTGATTCCGTACCGGGTGCGCCGATGCCGAAGGGCGACGCGTTGTCCGCATGCGCGAGTTGGGCGCCGAACAGCAGCGCGACTGCGACGAGGAGACTGCGCAGGATCAGTGACATGAAAGCGTGATCTCCTGGGGATTTACGAATCCGCCCCAATAGGCATTCTCGGTGTCGTCGCGGATCTTGGGCTCGCAAGTGACGCCCTGGTTGCCGTGGAACAGCACCGGCTGCTCCTTCGCGAGATCGACCTCGACGTAATATTCGCGGTCGTTGATCTCGACCTTGAGCTTCTGGGATTTGGGATCCACGGGATGCGGCAGCTTCACGCTGAAGATGAAGGTCACCTTGCGGTTCTTGGCGCTGGCGGTGAAGTCGACGGGATCGATTGCACCCAGATCCTTGCCGTCCAGCCAGATGTAGTTGAAGTAGCGGAACTTCTTCAAGTTGGGCAGCGTGCCTTCGCCGACCGCCTTGCTCTCGGCCTGGTCGAAAGCGCCGTCGCCATTCTTGTCGAAGCCCTGCAGCAGCTGATCGCTGAAGATCTCGTCGAAGGTCCAGGATTCCGTGAGCGCGATGATCTTGTCGCCGGCGAACATGAAGACCACCCGGTTGTCGATGAAGACATGGGGATGCGCGAAAGCCGGGCGCGGGCCGATCAGCAATGCGAGGAAAGCCAGCAGCAGACCGGCGAAAGGGCGCACGCTCAGTTGCTGGCGGTGACGACCATGCGGCAGCCGCAGATCGGACAGGTGACGATCTCTTCGGACCCGGCCGGTTTGGTGCCGTCGGCAATTTCGCCCTTGAGGAGCGCACGCGCTTTCTGGACCAGCCCGTCATGGCCCGCGCTGCCGGTGGCGCTGCAACCGGCCAGATAGTCCGCCTCGACCGCGGGCGGCATCGTTTGCTCGGTAAACGCCTGCGCTGCAGAGGCGCCCGCCACGAAGGCGGCGCTGCCGGCAATCGCCGTGCCTAAGAGTTGTCGTCTGGTCAACATCGCGGATCTCCGACTCACCGCGCCTCCACGCGGTGCGGACCCTAGTCTACTTGAGGACCTTCAGCAACTCCGCGAGGTTATATTTGAACATGTCGAGATAATGCGGCGCGAGACCGCCTTCCGCCGTCAGGGCATCGGCGACCAGCTCGCCACCGACCGGCACGCCGGACTCCGCGCTGATGGTCTTGGCGAGGGTTGGGTTGGACATGTTTTCCAGAAAGATAGCTTTCACCTGACCGGCCTTGGCCTGGCGCGCGATCGCACCGAGATCGGCGGCCGAGGGCTCTGTTTCGGTGCTGACGCCCTGGATCGACAAGATGTCGAGGCCATAGGCCTTGCCGAAGTAATGGAAGGCGTCGTGCGAGGTGAGGATGCGGCGGTTGGCGGCCGGCAGCGCAGTCAGCTTCGCTTTGATCTCCTGATCGAGTGCCGCCATCTCGCCGTCCAGCTTGGCGGCGCGCGCGGCAATCGCCGCCGCTGCGTTGGGTGCCGCGGCTTCCAATGCCGAAGCGATGGTCTTCACGTAGAGCCGGCCGTTCGAGAGATCCTGAAAGGCATGCGGATCGTCCGGCATATGGCCGGAACTGTCCGCCTCTTCCTTGAACGGGAGCGGCGTCACCGCGGCGCTGGCGACGACCGTCTTGCCCTGGAAGTCGGCCGCTTCGGTCAGGCGCTCGAGCCAGGGCTCCATGCCGAGACCGTTGGCGACAATGAGATCCGCTTTCGCCACGGCTGCGACGTCGGAAGGCTTCGGCTCGAAAACGTGGGCGTCACCGTCCGGGCCGACCAGCGTGGTCACGCTGACGGCATCGCCACCCACCGCCTGGACCAGGTCGCCGATGATGGTGAAGGTGGCGACCACCTTGGGCTTGTCCTGCGCGACGGCTGGCCCCGCCAGGGCCATGAGAAAAGCTGCCGAGACCATCACCTTCCGCACGACTCGCTGGGCCATTGCACCACTCCATCAAATGTTATGTTATAACGTTTCTATCAGCACGCTGCCGCAACGGCAATGGATTTCGTGTGACGGCGTGGCGTCAGAGCTTAATGGTCTGCCAGGGAGTCCGGTCGGGCCGTCCGGCGGTGAAGCGCCAGATCGGCTTGCGGTCGGCCCATTGCACGCCAGGAAGCGCGACCAGCGACGAGGATGCCGTGCCGAAGCCACTGTTGGAGATGATGTTCATCGCATCGAACGCGTTGCCGTCGGGCGCGTATTCGCGCGAGGTCAGCAATTCCTGCCATTCGATCCAGTCGTCGTGGTCGGGATCCGGCGGTTCCGCCGCCTGCCAGAGCGGCAGGAAATGGCGGATGCGCTTCGAGGTGGGATCGTTGGCATCCGAGGCGGTCACCATGGTGACGCCTTCTGCCAGCGGAAATGCCTCGACCTCTTCGCCTAGGTTCCGGAGCCAGAAGGCCTGCGTGTTGTCCGCCACAACCATGTTGAACGGGCGATAAGCGTTGGTGTCGAGCTCGGTCAGCATTTCGACCGCATCGGCGGCGTCGGTGAAATCGAGCGCATCGAGCACCAATTCGCCGCGGCTGCGCTTTCCGGGCTCCGGCCCCAATGTGTCGCGGCGATTGAGGATACCGGCGACCACGCCGAAATCGTTGAGGCCGAGCCAAGTTCCGCCGGCAAGTTCATCACGGCCGGCAGTCACCTCGGGCCGATCCGGCCAATGGCGCGCCGGCGGCGTCCAGGGCCGGTCGAGCATTTCGTCGCGATTGCTGGCCCAGAGGATGGGCCAATCGTGACCGGGACGAAAAAGAACGATGACGCTGCACATGAGAACCGTGCATGTCCCTGATTGGATGCGGTTTGCGACTGTGCCCGCCGCGAAGCCAGATTCTTATAGACTTGACGGAGGGATAGCGTCCAACCATTTTACCGGAAAGGTTTCTAAGTCGAGCGCCCCAGGAGACGCCACAATATGAGCAGTTTTGATGACCGCGAAACGTCGTTCGAGAACAAGTTCAAGCACGACAAGGAACTGGAGTTCAAGGCGACGGCCCGGCGCAACAAGTTGCTCGGTCTCTGGGCGGCCAACCTGCTGGGCATCCACGGCGCCGACGCCGAAACCTATGCGAAGACCGTGGTGAAGGCCGATTTCGAGAAGCCGGGCGACCAGGACGTGGTCGACAAGCTGATGGCCGACTTCAAGGAGCGCGGCGTCGAAATGTCCGACCACCGCTTGCGCAAGCAGATGACCGAGCTGATGGGCACCGCCATCGAGCAGATCCGGGCCGAGACCTAACAGCCCTTCATCAACACGTCCCTGTCGGCCGTGATCGCAAACCCGTGGCGCTTGTAGAGATCCAGCGCGACGCGATTGCTGCTGACCACGTTGAGGCTCAAGGCGCGATCCGGCAGGCGACGCCGTGCCTCGTCTAGCACCAGGCGGCCCAAGCCCCTGCCCTTCGCGGCTGGATCGCGCACGATCGAATGCAGAAAAGCGTCATCCGGCGCGTAGCGCAAAGCGGCGAAGATGCGGCTGCCCACGCGGAGCACGCGCACGGCGCCGCGCCCGACCGTCAACACCCGCCGCTGCTCTGCCTCGTCGGCGAAATAGACGCCCGGCAGATCGGCGAAAGCTGCGCGGTAGACGCGCAGAAATTCCTCGATCAAGGCGTCGTCGAGATCGCACCACACCATGCTGTCCGGCAGCGGCAGATCCTGTCCCCAGTCCGGCGTGGCACAGCACATGTCGAGGTCGCCATAGGCGTAGGCAAAGCCGGCATTCTCGATACTGCGGCGGTGCGGCGCCCATTCGGACGTGACCATGAGGTCGACGCCCCTGAGATCGAGCCGGCTCGCGCGGGCCACGATTTCGGCGACCAACGCATCCGCCAGGACTTCGGTCAGCGCGCCAGCGCGCAGGCCGGCGAGCTCCACCGGCGCATGGCCGATCCCCGAGCGCGCGCGGTCGAGAATGACGCAGACGGCGCCGGCATCGCGGCGGTCGACGATCGCCGCAGGGCCGGTGCTCAGGTGGCGCAGAAAGCGCTCGGCCTCCGTGTCGGGAACCGGATGCGCCGCGCACCAGGCAACCAGTTCGTCAATCGCCGAAGACGCGGCGGAAGATGGTATCGACATGCTTGAAGTGATAGCCGAGGTCGAAGGTCTCCTTCAGCGCCGCCGGTGAAATCTTCGCCGAGACGGCGGGATCCGCCAGCAGTTCGGTCAGGAAATCCTTGCCCTCGAGCCAGACCTTCATCGCATTACGCTGCACCGCCTGATAGGCCTCCTCGCGCGAAAGGCCCGCCTGCGTGAGCGCGAGCAGCACGCGCTGCGAATGAACCAGGCCGGAATAGCGGTCGAGATTGGCCAGCATCGCCTCCGGATAGACGATCAGCTTTTCCATCATGCCGGTGAGGCGCATCAGCGCGAAATCGAGCGCAATCGTCGCATCCGGCGCGAACACGCGCTCGACCGAGGAATGCGAGATGTCGCGCTCGTGCCAGAGGGTCACGTTCTCCAGCGCCGGGTTGACCGCGGCGCGGACGATGCGCGCGAGGCCGGTCAGGTTCTCCGACAGCACGGGATTGCGCTTGTGCGGCATGGCCGAGGAGCCCTTCTGCCCCGGCGAGAAGTATTCCTCCGCCTCGCGCACCTCGGAACGCTGCAGGTGGCGAATCTCGGTCGAAAGGTTTTCCACCGAGCTCGCGATCACGCCCAGCACCGAGAAGAACATTGCGTGCCGATCGCGCGGAATGACCTGGGTCGAGACCGGCTCGACATGCAAGCCGAGCTGCTTCGCCACATGCTCCTCGACCCTGGGGTCGATATTGGCGAAGGTGCCGACCGCGCCGGAGATCGCACAGGTCGCGATCTCGTCCTTCGCCGCCAGCAACCGCTGCTTGGCGCGGGCGAAGGCGGCGTAATGGCCGGCGAGCTTCACGCCGAAGGTGGTCGGCTCGGCATGGATGCCGTGGCTGCGGCCGATGGTCGGCGTCATCTTGTGCTCAAGCGCACGGCGCTTCAAGGCGGCCAGCAGCGCATCGAGATCGGCGAGCAAGAGCTCGCTCGCCTGCTTCATCTGCACGGCAAGGCAGGTGTCGAGGACATCCGATGAGGTCATGCCCTGGTGCACGAAGCGCGCCTCGGGGCCAACGTGTTCAGCGAGGTTGGTGAGAAAGGCGATGACGTCGTGCTTGGTCTCGCGCTCGATCGCGTCGATCCGCGCGATCTCCCATTTGCCGCGCTCCCAGACGGCCTTGGCGGCCTCCTTGGGGATGACGCCGAGCTCGGCCTGGGCGTCGCAGGCATGGGCTTCGATCTCGAACCAGATGCGGAACCGGTTCTCCGGCTCCCAGATGCGCGCCATTTCGGGGCGCGAATAGCGGGGAATCATATGGACCTCTGCGGATTTCTCGGCGGAAGAAACGCGGCAAAGCGCCATCCTGTCAACTGGAGACCTCGGCCTCCCCTTGCCCACCCACAAGTTTCCATCGCAGAGTGGGCCAAAATCCTGCCAATCGAGACAAAAATGACCGGGAGTCCTTTGAAACACCTGTTTTCGCCGCTGGTGATCCGCGGCAAGACCATCAAGAACCGCATCCTCTCCACCGGCCATGACACGACCATGCCGACGGATTCGCTGCCCAACGATCGGCTGGTCGCCTATCATCGGGCGCGGGCCGAGGGCGGGGTCGGGCTGATCATCGTTCAGGTCGCGGGCGTCCATGATTCCGCCCGCTACACCACGCATGTGCTGATGGCGACGACCGACGACTGCATCCCCGGCTACCGGAAAATCGCCGAGGCCTGCCACGCCCATGGCACCACGGTGTTCGGCCAGCTGTTCCATCCCGGCCGCGAGGTGATGGAGAGCCAGGACGGCACCGCGCCGGTCGCCTATGCGCCTTCGGCCGTGCCGAACGAGCGTTTTCATGTGATGCCGCGGCCGCTGTCGAAGCGCATGATCCGCGAGATCATCGACGGCTATGGCAGCGCCGCGCGGCGGCTGCAGAGCGCCGGGCTGGACGGCGTCGAGATCGTGGCGAGCCATGGCTATCTGCCAGCGCAGTTTCTCAATCCGCGGGTCAACCTGCGCGACGACGAATACGGCGGCAGTCACGAGAACCGGCTGCGCTTCATCCGCGAGATCATCGCCGCGATCCGGCGCGAATGCGGCGAGGACCTGATCGTCGGCATGCGGATCAGCGGCGACGAAAAGGACTATGCGGGGCTGCAGGACGGCGAGGCGCTGGAAGCGATGCAGGCGCTCGACGGCGCTCTCGATTTCTACAACATCGTCGCCGGCTCCTCGGCGAGCTTCGGCGGCGCCATCCACATCGCGGCGCCGATGGCGATCGAGCATGGCTACGTCGCGCCCTTCGCCGCCGCGGCCAAGGCGCGGGTGAAGACGCCGATCTTCGTCGCCGGCCGCATCAACCAGCCGCAGGATGCAGAGAAGATCCTCGCTTCGGGTCAAACGGACATGGTCGGCATGACGCGGGCGCTGATCTGCGATCCGGAGATGCCGGGCAAGGCACAGGCGGGGCGGCTCGACGACGTGCGTGCCTGTATCGCCTGCAACCAGGCCTGCATCGGGCATTTCCATCTCGGCTATCCGATCTCCTGCATCCAGCATCCGGAGACGGGACGCGAGTTGGTCTACGGGAAGCGCAAACCAATCGCGAAGAAGAAGCGCATCCTGATCGCGGGCGGCGGTCCGGGCGGCATGAAGGCCGCGGCGGTCGCGGCAGAACGCGGTCATGATGTGACCTTGTACGAAGCGTCGGAGCGGCTGGGCGGACAAGCCTTGCTGGCGCAGCTTCTCCCCACCCGCGCCGAGTTCGGCGGCATCATCACCAATCTCACACGTGAGATGGAGCTGGCGGGTGCCAAGGTCGTGACCCGCACCAAGGTGACCCGCGCGCTGGTCGAGGAACTGAAGCCGGATGCGGTCATCGTCGCGACCGGGGCGAAACCGCGCGCGGGCGAGATCGAGGGTATCGAGACCGGGCATGTGGTCAATGCCTGGCAGGTGATCCGGAACGAGGTCAATGTCGGAGCCTCGGTGGTGATCGCCGACTGGCGCTGCGACTGGATCGGGATGGGGATCGCGCAGATGCTGGCGCGTGCCGGCTGCCGCGTGCGCCTAGCGGTGGACGGTTACATGCCCGGCCAGCGCATCCATCAATATGTCCGCGACCAATGGTGGGGCGAGCTACAGAAACTGAATGTCGAGATCATCCCGCTGGCGCGGCTCTATGGCGTCGATGGCGACACGGTCTACCTGCAGCATGCGACCAGCAATGAGCCGATCGTGCTCGAAGGCGTGGACACACTGGTTGCGTCATTGGGGCACGAACGCGTCAATGCGCTGGAGGAAGAACTCGACGGTTGGGCCGGCGAGCTGCACCTGATCGGCGATTGCCTGACGCCGCGCACCGCCGAGGAAGCGGTGTTCGAGGGGTTGAAGGTGGCGGCGGAGATTTAAGGCACTGACAAATGTGCCTCAGTCTTTCAGCGAGCGTTCCAGCATTTCCAGCAGCGCGATGGTCCCTTCTTCGCGCATCTCCGGCTTGTCGAAATCGTCGAGGAAAGCACCTTGCTCGGTGAAGGTCATCCTGGTGCCCTTCCCCGCCTTCTTCAGCTCGATGGTCGCCAGCGAGACGGAGATGCGGTTCGACCCGAGATGCATTTCGTAGGTGTAGATGATGCGCTCGTTCGGCACGATGTCCATATAGGTGCCGTCGAAGATATGCGGCGGCTGGCCCTTCGGACCGCCGCTCAGATGCTCCTTGCCGCCAACGCGGAAGTCCATCCTCCGCTCGCCCTCTTCCCATTCGTCGGGGCCGACAAACCACTTGTATTTGGTTTTCTCATCGGCGAAGGCGCGGTAGACGCGCTCCGGCGGCACGTCATAAGTGCGCTCGATGGTGAAGGTGGCATGGGTGACTTTGCGCTGGGTCATTTCGGCACCATGGCGAGGAAGGGTTCGGCTTCGCTCCAGACCCGGGCGAAGGATGGGCGGGCTTTCAATCGTTCGAGATAGGCGGCAAGGTTCTTCCGGCTCCCGACCGGAACCAGCATGTCGGCGAAACGCAACGGTGCCGCCGCGGCGCAGTCCGCCATGCTGAAACCGGCGCCATTCACCCAGTCGCCGTCGCCGGCCATATGCTGATCGAGCAGGTCATAGGCGGTGGCGAGTTGCTCCTTCGCCTGATCGACGCCGAAGCTGTCATTGCTGCCGGCAGGACGCAGGCGGTCGGTGACGATCTTCTGCATCGGCAGATGGACATAGAGATCGAGGAAGCGGTCCCAGAACCGCGTTTCCCAGGCGATTTCCGGATCGTCGGGGATGAGGCGCGTGCGGCCGGGAAAATGGCGGTCGAGATATTCGATGATGGTGGTGGATTCCGGCACCAGCTTGTCGCGCGCCTCGTCGCGCAGGATCGGGAACTTGCGGATCGGCCAGAGCTTGCGAAATTCCGCATCCTCCTTCGGCTCCATGAAGTTCACCATCTTGCCCTCGAACGGCGTGCCGTTCTCATAGAGCGCGGTCAGCACCTTCTGGCAGAAGGACGAGAGCGGATGGAAATAGAGACGCAGCGACATCGGCGGTCCTCCGTTACCTTTTTCTTTTCTCCGCTTCGACTTCGGCAGCGAGAAAGGCACCGAGCCGGTCGAAGCGCTGCTCCCAGGTCGTGCGCCGCGCGCTGATCCACTGCTCGACCGAGCGCAGGGCCTTGGTCTCGACCTTGCAGGTGCGGACCCGGCCGATCTTCTCGGTCTTCACCAGGCCGCTCTGCTCCAGCAGCTGGAGATGCTGCAGCACCGCGGGCAGCGACATCTTGAACGGCTCGGCCAGATCGCTGACCGAGGCCGGGCCGCGACACAACCGCTCCAGCATCCCCCGCCGCGAGGGATCGGCCAGGGCCTGGAACATCAGATCGAGCTGGCTCGATTGGTTAAGCATTTACTTAAGTATCATGCCGAACCGAAGGACACAAGCGGATCGGGCTTGAATCGGGTCAGGTCACAGATTGTGGCGCTTGCGCCAATCGACCGGGTAAAGCGCGTAGCAGACCACCGCCTTCTCGCCGCGATAGGAGATCGGCGTGTTCTCCGGCACCCAGATCACGTCGCCCGGCTTGGCGGTGATCTCGCCTTCCGGCGTGCCGAGGCGGAAGGTGCCTTCGATGACGACGATCATCTCGTCGTAGAGCACTGTCCAGTCGATCGAGGTGCCATCGAACGTCGCGATGCCGGCGCCCATGCTCTTCGAGAGGTCCGGCCCAATCAGCCGGGCGATCGTGCCTTTGCCAGGGCCTTCGCCGCCGAAGTCCTCGAACGTCATGGCGTCGCGCTTGAAGTGAACCGTCTTTCCCATCGCTCTCCCTCTTCTCCTAGAGTCCCGGCGCCTCGTCGATCCCGGCGGGCGGCGGCGCACTGTGGCGCATGGTTGCGAGCTCGGCCCAGAGAATCCCGAGGATCACCATGGCGCCGCCTATCACCTGCTGCACGTTCGGCGTCGTTCCGCCGAGGCTGAGGATCAGGATCGCGACGATCGGGGTCAAGTTGAGATAGAGGCTCGCGGTCACGACACCGCTCCGCTTCACGCCGAAATTCCACAGCAGCACGCCGAACGATACCAGGGCGAGGACCAGCCAGAGCAGCACCAACACATCGATGCCGGACGTCGGCACCGGCGGTGGAAACGGCACGCCCCCCAGCATGGCAACCAGCAGATAGACGATGGTGAGCGCAACGCCGCCCACCGTCATGGTGATGCAGGAGATGCGAAGCTGCGACCAGCCTTCGAGCCAGCGCTGCGCGGCGGTCGAGTACCAGGACCAGCAGGTGAAGGCCGCCAGCATCAGCAACTCGCCGCCGCGGAGATCGAAGGGATTGCCGCTGCGGCTGAAGTCCACCGTGGCAACGACGCAGCCGAGGATCGCCAGCGCAAGGCCGGGCAGCATGCGGCGATCGAGCCGGCGGCCGAAGATGACCCGGTCGGTGATGGTGGCGACCGCGGGACTGGCGGCACTCAGAATGGCGGCGGTGACGGCATTGGCATGGGCGACGCCGAGGGTATAGAGCCCGGCATAGCCGCCGATCCCGACCGTGCCCAGCAAGAGCACGCGCCAGGCAGCGACCGGCTTCGTCCGGCCGGCGCTGCGTCCCATCAAGAGCAGAATCGGCAACAAGGCGGGGCCGCCACCGAGATAGCGCAGCGCCGCCAGAAACAGCGGATCCCAGGTCTGCAGGAGATGGCTGATGGTGGGCACCATGGTGCCCCAGAGCACCGCGAGCAGAAGCAGGCCCGCTGTTCCGGCCCAACGGCCCATGATCTTGTCCATGCGATGAAAGCGAGGCGCGCAATCTCGCAGAGCGCCGCGCCGCCGTCAAAATGGTTCGGGATCTACCGCGCGACGCTGAGCTGCGGACGCTTGCTCGCCGTCTCTCCGGTGTCGAGGCGCCGGACCAGGTACTGCATGAAATCGTGGATCTCGCGCTCGAGCCAAGAGAGGCGTCCACCCTTCGCCAGCGGTGCGCGGGAGCCCTGATAGATGCCTTCGGTGACCAGGCGATCCTCGTCGTTGACGCGGTCGAAGAAGGCGTTGGTCTCGGCGATGAAGGCGTCGCGATCCTGGAGGCTCTCGTAGACCTCGGGCGCGAGTGCATAGCCGAAGCGCAGATGCACCTCGCCCAGCGATTTCGGGCGCAGCGAGAGATACCAGAGATGATCCGGCGCCAGCACGTACATATGGGTCGGGAAGACGGTGGGCATGACCGAGGTGTACCGCCAGCGGTCTATGAGGCGCGTGTTGCCCGGATGGGCGCGGCCGTATTTCGCGGTCTCGTCCTTGATGAAGGTCTGGTAGGTGAAGGCGTCGTGACGCTGTTCCGGAAAGCCGGTTTCTTCCGCCGGGAACCAGGCGCCGACCGTGCGCTTGTGCGCGACCGGCAGGTGATAGCCTTCCATGAAGTTCTCGGTCAGCAGCTTCCAATTGGTGTTCCAGACGAAATCCTCGGTCTGGCAGTGGACGTAGTCGGCCATCTGATAGCGGCCGACCACGGGCAGCAGCGGCGCCAGCATTTCGGTCACGCTGGGCGCGGCCTCGTTCAGGGTGATGTAGATCCAGCCTTCCCAGATTTCCGTGCGGATCTCGGGCAGCCGGTGGTCGCGCGGATAGAAGCCCGGCGACTTCTTCATATGCGGTGCGGCCAGAAGCTTGCCGTCGCGGTCATAGGTCCAGGCGTGATACGGGCAGACGATGCGGGTGCAGCTGCCTTTGCCATCGACCAGCCGCATCATGCGGTGCAGGCAGACATTGGAGAAGCTGCGGATCTTCCCGTCGTCGCCGCGGATCGAGAAGACCGGCTGATCGTTGATCGCGAAGGAGAGGTAGTCCCCAGGATTGGGAATGTCGGCGGCACGGCCGGGCGACAGCCATTCCTTGGCGAAGATTTCCTTGATCTCGCGGTCGTAGAGCGCGGCGCTGGAATAGAGCTCCGGGGGCATGGCGGTCGCCTGCTCCAGCGGTGCGGCGGCGCAAGCGCGAAGCTTCGCCAGGACATTTTCCAATTCAAGGGACGCTTCAGGCATGGTTCCCCCGTCAGGCAGCACGGCAACGAGCCTATGGGGCGGAATCGCGGCTGACAAGCGCCGCGCGGTTGAATCAGCCGGCGATGCGCGCGGCGACTGCCCACCAGCCGGGGTTTTCCCGCAGAACCGCATCGCGCGCCGCCGCCGCCGCGGCTGCATCGGCATAGATGCCGAAACAGGTGGCACCGCTGCCCGAAAGGCGCGCCAGCAGGCAGTGCTCGGTCCCTGCGATCGCGGCCAGCAAGTGGCGGATCTCCGGCGTGACGCTGATCGCCGCCTCGGTCAGGTCGTTGCCGCAGGCTTGCAGCGCAGTGGCCAGCCCGGCCGCGTCCTTCGGCGGGGAGGCCCAACGACCGACCGGCGAGAATCCGCCCTTCCGCGCCTTGAAGACCGCGGGCGTGGGCGTGGCAACGCCGGGATTGACCAGGAGCAGGTGTGCGGCCGGGATTGCCGCGACCGGCGCGATCTCCTCGCCGATGCCACCCATGAAGGCGGGGCGCCCTGCGAGGCAGACCGGCACATCGGCGCCGAGGCTGAGGGCCAGCTTTTCCAGAGCAGCGCGGTCCGGCGTGATCTTCCAGAGCTTGGTCAAGGCCTCCAAGGTGGCGGCGGCGTCGGCCGAACCGCCGCCGATTCCGGAAGCGACCGGGAGATTCTTGGTGAGGGTGATCGCGGCGCCCGTCGTGACCCCGGCGAGATCGCGTAGGCCGCGGGCGGCCCGCAGCACCAGGTTGTCGTCGTCGGCCGTGAGTTTCCCCGCGAACGGGCCGACGATCTTGAGCGAAAGATCGCGGCCCGGCGCAACGGCGATCTCGTCGCCGGTCTCGGCGAACACCACCAGGCTGTCGAGCAGGTGATAACCGTCGGCGCGCTTGCCGACGACATGCAGGTAGAGATTGATCTTGGCGCGGGCGAGCATGGACTGGGTGTGGAAGCGCGGTTCTCCGATCACCCGTCCTGCTGGGTCGATTTCTTATCGTCGGCCGGCATGCCGTTCTGGATCTTGCTCTGGATCTGGTCGACCGTGTCCGGCTCCGGTTTGAAGTTGAGCGCGCGGCTCCACTGGAACTTGGCTTCAGCCTTGCGCCCGACCCGCCAATAGGCGTCGCCGAGATGGTCGTTCAGCACCGGATCGTCGGGCTGCAGCTCGACCGCACGCTCCAGATAGCCGACCGCCTTCTTGTAGTCGCCGAGCTGGAAATAGGCCCAGCCAAGGCTGTCCACGATGAAACCTTCCTCGGGCCGCGCCTCGACCGCCTTTTCCAGCATCTTCAGCGCCTGGTCGAGATGCTCGCGCTTCTCGACCCAGGTATAGGCGAGGTAGTTCAGCACATAGGGCTGGTCGGGCGAGAGCTCGAGCGCCTTCAGGAAGTCGGGCTCGGCCTTGTCCCACTGTTTGTTGCGCTCATAGGACGTACCGCGGAAATAGAACACCGCCCAGTCGTTCTGCTGCGGCTTGCCGATGCGCTCGATCGCCGTCGTATAGGCGGCGGCGGCATCGCCGAAACGCTTCTCCTTGCGATAGAGATCGCCGAGCGCGATCGCGGCTTCCGCGCGCTTCGGCTCGGAACTCACCATGCCCTGCAGCTGCTTCTCGGTCTCGTCGGTCTTCTCGAGATCGCGGAGGCTGTCGGCAATCGCGAGCTGGGCGCTCCAGTGATAGGGTGAATCCGCCGGGATCGCGCGATAGGCCTCGATTGCGGATTCGAGATGCCGCCCGTCCTGCAGCAGCCCGCCGACCAGGAGCTTCGCAATGTCGAGATTGGGGTTGAGATAGAGCGCCAGCCGGCTGAACAGGATCGACTGGCCGTTGAGCTTATCGGAACGGAGCAGGCCGCCGATGTCGAACAGCACTTCGGCAACGCCCTTGGCCGGGGTGTCGATCAGCGGCTGCTTCGGCGCCGGCTTCTTCAGTCTCTGCTCAAGGACGTCGGCCATGGAACCGGTGACCTCGTCCGACAGGCCGCGGAACTTCTCGAGGACCTTTTGCGCCTCCATGTCCTTGCCCTGGCGATGCAGCAGATCGAGATAGACCTCGATCACATGCGAGGTGACATGGTCTTCGGCAACCAGCCCGGCAAAGCGCTTGGCGGCAGCATCGGGCTTGCCGGCGATCTCCTCCATCATGGCGAGATGGGATTCGACCAGCGGCTTCAGTCCGTCCACGGCGGTGACCGGCTGCATCGCCTCTTCCGCCTTGTCGAGCCCCTGCTCTTCCAAGGTCAGCCAGGAAAGGATCAGCGGCTGAGCGATCCGGCCGACGGCATCCTCGCCCATGCCGGAAAGGAACTTGCGCGCCTCGGCCGGCTTGTCGCGGTGCACGGCATCGACCGCCAGCATGATCGCGGCGAGCGGCGCCTTCGGATCAGCCTTCACGGTGTCCTTGGCGAGGGCGATCGCCTGATCGAAGCGGCCGTCGCTGATCAGCGCGATCAGCGCCTGCTGCGCCAAGGCGCCATTGCCCGGATCGGATTGCAGCGCCAGCGGCAGCAACTCGGCCGCCGTCTTCATGTCGCCGGAATCGACCGCGTGCTGACCGGCGAGATAGAGGCCGGCGGCCGACCACTGCTTGCCGTCAATCGGGCCATCGGCAATCGCGGGATGCCCGGCCTGACAGGCGGCCAAAGCTGCCGGCAGCAAAGCGAACATCAACGGACGCAGCGGGCGGAGAAAACCAAGAGCGGGCAATATCGGAGATCCTTTCATCGAGAAGGAATACGGCCCCTTTTACGGCAGAGCGACAGCCTTCCCTTTGGCGGTTCTACCAGGAACCGGACCCCATGGATAGAAGCGTGTTAACGATTTGATCGGGCGGTGGGTACGGTCTTGGGAGTGGACGCGCCCTGAAGAAAAGCCCGGCGCGCCGGGATTGTTCCCGCTCACATCGCCTCGCGCGAACCCCATTGCTCGGCCAGGGCAAGACAGGTTTGCCAGGTCTCGACGGTTCCGGTCGTCGAAATCCCGCGCAGCGAGGCGGCGGCGGTGGCATGGGCGAGCTGCAGGCAGGCTGCCGGGCCCCAACCTTCATGGAAGCCGTAGAGAAAGCCGGCGGCAAAGGCATCGCCCGCACCATTTGCGCCGACGATCTCCTCCTTCGGCACGCGCAGGGAGGGCTGGCGAATGAGGCGCCCCTCCCGGTCCAAGGCCAGCGCGCCGCGTGGGAAGTGCACCGCCAGCAGGCGCAACGATCCCTCACCCATTACTTTGTGCATGGCTCGGATGCAGGCTTCGATGTCGGTGCCTTGTGCTGTCACCGTCGTTTCGCCGGCGACCGCCCCGATCTCGTGATCGTTCACGACCATGAGATCGAGATGCGGCAGGCACGGTCGCGCCAAGTCGGCGATGCGCGGCGGCTCGATGCTGACCAGCTCGATGTTCGTCAACAGCCCGGCGGCGCGCGCCTTCTTCAGCACCGCCACCCAGCCGTTCGCCTCACCCTGCCACGGCGAATCCATGGTTCGATGCACGCCGGGCAGCCCGAGATGCGCGATCCGGGTCCGCGTGGTCGAGAAGTCGAAGTGATCGGGCGAAAGATGCGCGCCGATGCCGTTGAAGGTCATATGCGTGCGGCGGCCGGTGCGCTTCGAACCGAAGCATTCGGTGTAATGCGTCGGGGCTTCGCGACTAACCGTCATCTGCCGGCGGTCGATGCCGAAGCGGTCGGCCTCCGCCTGGAGGAAGCGGCCGTCATCGTCGTCGCCGACGATCGCAATCGTCTCGACCGGCATCGCGGGATCGAGCTTCTTCATGTCGATCGCGAGATTACTGCCGGAGCCGCCGTTGCGACGCTCTTCCGACAGGATCTCGCAGATCGAATCCTCCTCGGGCCAGAACGCGATCAGCTTATTGCGATCGACGCACCAGGAACCGCCGGTAATGAAGCCCCGGCGGTTCCCCTCCCCCGGGCTCTCGCTCACGCAGCCGCCTCTTTGAGGACGGCCTCGGTAACCTTGGAATCATCCTCGAGGCTGCGATCCGGCTTGATGCCCTTCTTCTGCAGGGCGCCGTGATAGGCCTTCACCGCTTCCAGCGGCTTCACCTGACCGGAGGCGACGCGGCGCAGCATCGCCACCATCTCGAGCGGCGATTCCGCGAGATTGATCTTGCGCCCGAACAGCGCGACGCGAGCACCGTAGCGCTCGGCCTGGGCGATGAGCTCGAAGGCGTCGCGGTTGGTCCCCGCCCCGCCGCCGAGCACGCCGACCACCAGGCTCGGATCGAAGGAGGCGAGCTCCTCCAGTGCCTTCGGGCCGTTATAGGCGATCTTCAGGAATTCCGGCCGCTCCGCCTTGGTCACACCGGCGAGGCAGCGCAGGATCGCATCGTTGATGTAATGCGGAAGCGTCTTGGCATCGATGCCGGAATCGACGTTCGGGTTGAAGACCTCCAGGAAATAGCGGAAGCCGATGGCCGAGGCATCGGCCCGGAACGCGGTGAAGGCTTCGAGCGAACGGACATCGGCCTCGATGTCGTTGTTGAAGGTGATCGAGTAGAGGCCGAGATCGGGCCCTTTGGGCGCCCGCCGGCCGGCCGGCGCCTTGGCCGTGCCGTACATCACCCGCGCAAGGTTGGCGCTGCGGAATGGCCGCGACGGAGAATTGTGGTAGGTGGCGCCGCGCATACGCCAGACACAGGTTGTGTCGTTGGCGCGGATCGCCGAAGTGACCGCGCTTTTCTGGAACAGTTTCTCCCCGTGCAGGATTTCGGCGTTGGAAGCCGACATCAGCATGATGTCGAGGATGTCCTGCTGCACGATCGCCCGGATCTGGTCCAGGAACTCAGCCCGGGTGCGGTGCCGGGTCCAGCTGCCGTCCTTGCCGCGGTTGGGGCCGCTGGAGGTGAGACTCGGCCCCATATCCCCGTCCTTGGCGTCGGCGATGATGAAGTCAGTCGGCTTGTACTTGCCGGCACGGATGCGGGCCAGCTTCTGGTCCAGGCGTTTCATGAGGGTTTCCCGTATGGTTTTCTTTGAAGCTGTAGCAAATCCCGGCGGACTGCGAAACAGCGTCCGAAGCATCACGATCGTGTAACGCCGGCCTGCTTTGCTCCAGCCCAGATCCTCTCGGGTGCGAATCTTGAAGGAGAGCTTGATGCCGCATCGAACCCTGCTCCTCGCCGCCGCTCTGCTGACCGCCTGCGCCACCGGCGCTGCAGCGCAACCAAACGCGCTCGGGACCCTGCACTTCCTCGGCGCTGCGATCATTCCCAACGAGGCCGAAGTGGACGGCACCTTGGTTGGCGGACTCTCGGGCCTCGACTTCAACCCGGTGACCGGCACATGGGCCTTCATCAGCGACGACAAGTCGGACAAGGCCCCCGCCCGCTTCTATTTGGGGCGGATCGACCTGGCGAACGGCACACCCGCGGTGACGCTGGACCGCGTCGCGGTCTTGCAGCAGGCGGACGGACAGCCCTATCCCAACAGCAAGGCGGGTGGCGAGGTGCCGGACCCGGAATCGATCCGCTTCGATCCTTCCGGCACGGCGCTCTGGTGGAGCACCGAGGCGGATCGCAAGCTCGGCGTCTCGCCGTTTGTGCGAGAGACCGCGCTCGACGGCAGGTTCGCCGCCGATCTCAAGCTCCCCGCGATGTTCAAGGTCGGCAAGGACCCTGAGCGCGGGCCGCGTCACAATCTCGGTTTCGAGGGGCTGAGCTTCACGCCGAGCAAGGATGCGGTCTGGCTCAGCATGGAATCGGCGCTCCTTGAGGACGGGCCGGTCGCGACGACGTCGGTGGGAACGGTTGCGCGGTTCACCAAGCTCGACCGCGGCGGCAAGCTGCTCGGCCAATACGCTTATCCGGTCGATCCGATCCAGGCGGTGCCGACCGGCCAGGGGGCGGATAACGGGGTCAGCGAGATTCTGGCGCTCGCCGACGATCGCCTGCTTGTGCTCGAGCGATCCGGCGTGTCGCGCGCCGACGGCGTCTGGACGATGTATATCCGGCTCTATCAGGCCGATGTCGGCGATGCCACCAATGTCGCCGATATGCCCGCACTCGCCGGCGCAAAATACAGGCCGATGCGCAAGCAACTGGTGCTCGACCTCTCCAAACTGCCCGAGCTCGGCTCGCCCGCCTTGCCCAGGGTCGACAACATCGAGGGGATGGCTTTCGGTCCCGTCCTGCCCAACGGGCATCGCAGCCTGGTGCTGATCTCCGACAACAACTTCAATCCCCTGCAGATGACGCAAATCCTGGCGTTCGAAGTCCTCCCCTGAGAGAGGAGATCGGAACCCAATTTTCGGGCGGAGGTTGACTGCGTGAGAGAGACCGCGCGCAAAGCGCGCTTCGCTGTCCATGCAGGAGAAACGCGATGAAACAGGTTCCCCTCGCCCGCGGCGCGCGCCTCGGCACCGCTTGCGCCCTACTGAGCCTCGCCGCCACCGTGCCCGCCGCGGCCCAGAATTTCCCGCCGGGCACCAATTGCCGGACGCTACTCCCCTCGCTCCGCGCGACATGCATGACGCAGGTCCAGCAGATGAACAGCGGGGTCGGCACCGGCACGGTCGTTCCGAACAGCGCCGGCGCCAACACAGTGACGACGCCGGGCACCAACAGCCTGAACTCCGGCGTCAACTCTGGCGTCGGCGTCTCGCCAAGCGGCGTCGCTCCGACCACGGTTTCGCCGACCGGCACCGGGGTTGGACCAAGCACGGTTTCGCCGACCGGCACGTCCGTGACGCCGAGCGGCGTGACAAATCCGACGGCACCCGATGGAACTCTCAACCCAAATGTCGTCAGCCCCAACTCCACCATTAATCCCAACGCCGTTGGGACACCGGGCTCGACCATCAGTCCGAATGCCGTCGACACGCCGAACAGCGCTGTGCCCAGCGCCAACCCGGTCATCACCCCGCCGGCTGGCACGGGTGCCGGCACCGGAACCACGGGCACTGGTACGACAGGAACTGGGACCAGCGGCAGCGGAACGTCGGGTGGTGCCAGCGGCGGCGGCGCCAGCGGAAACTAACGAGAGCACATGAAGATGCGGCCCCGTTGCTCAGTCTCCGGGGCCGTCGCTTTCATCAACTGCGCGCGGTGGCGCGCACCTGCGGATTTCTCTTGCGCGGGGCAATCTTGTCCCGCTCGGCGTAAGCACGCACGAACTCCGCCCCGAACAGCAGAATTTGCGCGGAATAGTAGACCCAGAGCATTAAGGTGATGACCGAAGCCGCCGCGCCATAGGTCGTGGCGATATTGCTGCGCCCGAGGTAGAAGCCGATGACGAACTTGCCGAGCACGAAGAGCACGGCCGTCAGCAGTGCGCCGGGGATGACGTTGCGCAAGGCGATGCGCACGCTGGGCAGCACCTGGAAGATGAAGGTGAACAGCAGTCCGGACATCACGACACTGATCGCGAGATTGATCACCGTTACCATCAGCGCCTCGTCCTGCCAGCGGAAGTATTGACTGGCGGCGGAGGCCAAGGCGTCGAAGGTGAGCGAAACCAGCAGCAGGAAGGCGATCACCGCGATCATCGCGAAGCTCAGCAGACGCGCGATCAGAAAAGCGAGGATGCTGGAATAGCGCGGCGGCGGCGCCCGCCAGATCGCGTTCAAGTCCGCCTGCAATTCGCCGAAGGCGCCGCTTGCGGTCACCACGAAGGTCCCGAGGCCGATCGCGGTGCCGAGCAGTCCGGATTTGAAATGGCTGGCGCTGGCGAGGATCCTCGCGACGGATTCAGCGCCGGACGGGCCGATCAAGCCGCCGAACTGGGCGAGCACGGCGGTCTGCGCCACGTCTCCACCGAACACGAGGCCTCCGATCGCTATGACGATCAGCAGCACCGGTGCGAGCGAGAAGATGGCGTAGAAAGCAATGGCAGCACCCATGCTGAGGCAGCGGTCGTCCCACCAGCCGATCGCCGCCTGCTTCAGGACCGATGCGCTCTTCGACTGCGCCACATGGCGCAGGGTCTGCGTCCATTCCTGCGAGAATTTGAGATCGCCCTGCATCTCCGACAGCTCCGGGTAGACCCGAAAATCAACCGGTGGCGCGGGCAAACGTTCCTGCGTCAGGCCTCGGCCGTTCGGCGCTGTGGAGCTTACATGTTAGGGTAGTTCGGGCCGCCGCCGCCTTCCGGGTTGACCCAGACAATGTTCTGGGTCGGATCCTTGATGTCGCAGGTCTTGCAGTGCACGCAGTTCTGCGCGTTGATCTGCAGCCGCGGGCTGGAGCCGTCGCTCTCGCGCACGATCTCGTAGACGCCGGCCGGGCAATACCTCTGTTCCGGCGCATCGTAGATCGCGAGATTGGTTGCGATCGGCACGTTCGGGTCCTTCAAGGTCAAATGGACCGGCTGGTTCTCCTCGTGGTTGGTGTTCGAGAGAAACACCGAGGAGAGGCGGTCGAAGGAGAGCTTGCCGTCTGGCTTCGGGTACGCGATGCGCTTGCATTGCGCCGCCGGCTTGGTCTTCTGCGCGTCGGTCTTGTGGGCATGAAGCGTCCAGGGCGCCTTGCCGCCGAACAGCTTCTGGTCCATGCCGGCCATCAAGGTGCCGATCAGCAGGCCCTTGTTCATCCAGGGCTTGAAGTTTCGGGCGCGCCAGAGCTCGTCATGGAGCCAGGAGGATTCGAAGGCTTTTGGATACGACACAAGCTCGTCATGGGCGCGGCTTTCGCCCAACGCCGCGAACGCGGCCTCGGCGCCGAGCATGCCGGTCTTGATCGCCGCATGGCTGCCCTTGATCTTCGGCACGTTGAGGAAGCCGGCATCGTCGCCGATCAAAGCGCCGCCCGGAAAGACCAGCTTCGGCAAGGCTTGCACGCCGCCGGTCACGATGGCGCGCGCGCCGTACGCCACGCGCCGGCCACCTTCGAGGAACTGCGCCACCTGCGGGTGATGCTTGTAGCGCTGAAATTCCTCGAATGGGTTCAGGAACGGGTTCGCGTAGCCAAGGCCGACCACATAACCGACCGCCACCTGGTTGTTCTCGGCGTGATACAGGAAGGAGCCGCCATAGACGTCGTTGCTCACCGGCCAGCCGGCGGTGTGCATGACGAGGCCCGGCTTGTGCTTCGCCGGATCGATGTCCCAGAGCTCCTTGATGCCGATCGAATAGCTCTGCGGGTCGCGGCCTTCGGCCAGATTGAAATGCGCGATCAGGCGTTTGCCGAGATGGCCGCGGCAGCCTTCGGCGAACAGCGTGTACTTGCCGGTCAAAGCCATGCCGGGCTGGAAGTCCGGCTTCTCGCTGCCATCCTTGGCGCGGCCCTTGTCGTCGGTGATGACGCCCAGAACCTTCTGCTTGGCGTCGTCATAGAGAATGTCGGCGGCGGCGAAGCCCGGGAAGATCTCGACGCCAAGTGCTTCGGCTTGGCTGGCGAGCCAGCGCGTCACATTGCCGAGGCTGACGATATAGTTGCCTTCGTTGTGCAGGGTCTTCGGCAGGAAGAGGTTGGGCAGGCGGAAGGAGTTCTGCTCGGTGGTAAGGAAGAGGAAGCGATCCTCGGTCACGGGCTGGTTGAGCGGTGCGCCCAGTTCCTTCCAGTTCGGGAAGAGCTCGGTGATCGCGCGTGGATCCATGACCGCGCCGGAGAGAATATGCGCGCCGACTTCGGATCCCTTCTCGAGGACGACGACGCTGACCTCCCGCCCCGCCTCGGCGGCCAATTGCTTCAACCGGATCGCGGCGCTCAAGCCGGCGGGGCCGCCGCCGACGATCACCACGTCATATTCCATCACTTCGCGATCCATGAACCCCTCCCTAGACTCATGTCGGCTGCTTACACCGGTCCGAGCAGGGCATGCAAACCCTGTTGCCCGATCCTGGCCGGTGCTAGCTTCCGGCGATGGGCGACCCGCTGACAGCCGAATCCCTGGCACTCCTGAAGCTCTATATCGAGTGGGGCGCGGACGAAGCTATTGAATCGACGCCGCAAAGCCGCCTTGGTGCGACGGCGCCGGCCGCTCCGGTCCGGGTTCCGCCCCAGCCCCAGCCGGGGTTGAGCGAAGCGCGCCGTGCCCCCGCTCCGCCAACGCCACCCGCGGCACCAAGGCCGGCCGCGCCGCGCATCGATCTGCGCAAGCTCGGGCCGATGGATCAGGCGGCGATCGAAAGCGCACGGGATTCCGCACGCAATGCACAGAGCATCGAGGAGCTACAGGCCGCCCTCGCCCGCTATGACGGGGTGTCGCTCCGGAAGACCGCGACCAATCTGGTTTTCGCCGACGGCAATCCCAAAGCCGAGGTGATGCTGGTCGGCGAAGCGCCGGGCGCGGACGAGGACCGGCAGGGAAAGCCGTTCGTTGGCGTCTCCGGCCAGTTGCTGGACCGGATGATGGCGGCGATCGGCTATGACCGCTCCACCTTCTATATAACAAACGTCTGTTTCTGGCGGCCGCCAGGCAACCGCAAGCCGACCGAAGCGGAGCTCGCCGCACAGCAGCCCTTCGTGCTCCGGCATATCGAGCTGGTGCGGCCGAAAGTGCTGGTGCTGGTCGGGGGATCTTCCGCCCAGATGCTGCTCGGCACTACGGAGGGCATTACGCGGCTGCGCGGCAAGTGGTTCGATTATCGATCCGATGGGCTCGACCAGCCGATCTCCGCCTTGCCGATCTTCCATCCCGCCTATCTGCTGCGGCAGCCGGAACTCAAGCGCGAAGCCTGGCGCGATCTCCTGAAGCTTCGGATCCGGCTCGATACGCTCGGGGACTAATTCGGAAGCCTCGCCCCGGAATCGCCGCGACTCATCCCAAAATTAACCTTATTGGCCGGTACAATCGGCGTTTCTTAACAAATTTCCTGTGGATAAGTCGGGCGAAAAATCTGTGGACTAATCAATATATAGGGGGTGTGGCATATCGCACCACCATATCTGTTGATTGTACACGGCAAATTTTCTAGACATGCAAGACTTCATCGACTAAAGCGGAAACCGAAATAGAAACCATTCGTTAAGAAAACGCAGACCTCTGGATGGGCCGGAGGCGACCTCTCAAGGGGGCATACCTTGAAGCAAGACCGTGCACAGCGCGGCGGACGCTCGCTCTTGGCGTCTACCGCGATGGTGGCGATGTTGCTGACAGCGGGCGTTGCTGTCGAGCAGCCGGCCTGGGCGCAAGAAGCGACCGCGGCCCTACCTGGAGACGATTTCACCCCCGGCACCCGCTCTTCCCTGCCGGAACCCCTGGAGCAGATCGATGCCGACCGTTATCGGCAGATCTTCAAGCTCCAAGCCTCAGGCGATTATCGTGGCGCCGACGCGCTGATCTCGGAACTGACCGATCAGTCGTTGCTGGGCCATGTCTTGGCAGATCGGTATCTTTCCCGCGCTTACAAGAGCTCGGCGAAAGAACTTTCCGACTGGCTGAAGCAGTATGCCGGCCTGCCGGATGCCGAACAGATCTATCAGCTCGCCCTGCGCAAGGGCGCCGACAACCCTGCCAAGCCGAAAGCCTCGATCACCCGCACCGGTTCCCCGGACGAAGCCTCAACTGCCGACAGTGGTTATTGGCAGTGGGGATTGGAGAACTGGCGCTCGAAGCGCTTTGGCGATGCGGCACAGAACTTCACCAAGGCGGCCGGGCTGAAGAACACGTCCTCCTGGGACCGGGCGGCGGCGGCCTTCTGGGCGGCGCGCTCCTATCTGCGGGCGCAGCGCCCGGAGCAGGTCAGCCATTGGCTGAAGGAAGCCAGCAAGTATCCGCGGACCTTCTACGGCCAGCTCGCGCAGCGCGCGCTCGGCATCGACCCGAGCTATGATTGGACGGTGCACGATCTCAGCGGCAACGACGCCTCGAAGCTGATGCGCTCGGGCGCGGGCAAGCGTGCGCTGTCGCTGATCCAGGTCGGCAAGCTCGGGGCCGCCGAGAAGGAACTGCTGATTCTGGCCGACGATCCGGCGGGCGAAATGGACAATGCCCTGCTTGCGGTCTCGCAGGCGGGCGGCCTGCCTTCGCTCGCGGTCAAGATCGGCAACAAGCGGCTGCTCAAGGGCGACGATTTCATCGATGCGGCGATGTACCCGATCCCCGGCTGGGTGCCGGAGGACGGCTACTATGTCGATCGGGCCCTGCTGTTCGCCGTCATGCGCCAGGAATCGGGCTTCAACCCGAACGCCACCAGCCAGGCGGGTGCGGTCGGACTCATGCAGTTGATGCCGCAGACGGCGACGCTAGTAAGCGGCGACAAGAAGGCAAATCTGCGCGATCCGAAAGTCTCCATCGCGATCGGGCAGCAGTACATCGCGAACCTGCTCAAGATGGACACCGTCGGGAACAACCTCTTCATGCTGGCCGCGGCCTACAATGCCGGCCCAGGCAACCTGCAGAAGTGGAAGAGTGCCAGCCGGCATGTCGATGACGATCCGCTGTTCTTCATCGAGACCCTGCCCTCGCGAGAGACCCGGCTGTTCATCGAGCGCATCATGGCCAATTACTGGATTTACCAGAACCGGCTCGGCCAATCGACGGCGACACTCGATGCCGTGGCATCCGGCGCCTCGCCGATCTATGATCGGCAGGACGACAAGGTGAAGACCGCCTCGAACTGAGGCGCCTTCGCCGGCGTCGGCCGGCCTTTGCGGAACCCAGCATGGCGAAGATCGACGAGACGCGGCCGTTCAAGCCTGTCCATATCGCGGTGATGACCGTCTCCGATTCCAGGACCGAGGCGAACGACACCTCGGGCCAGGCACTGGTGGATCTCATCGCGCGCGACGGTCATGTGCTGAAGGCCCGTGCCATCGTCAAGGACGAGCAAAGCGCGATCGTCGCCCAGCTCAAGGCCTGGATCGCCAATCCGGAGATCGACGTGGTGATCTCGACCGGCGGCACCGGGGTCACCGGCCGCGACGTGACACCCGAAGCCTTCGAGAGCGTGTTCGAGAAGAAGATCGACGGATTCGGCGAGCTCTTTCGCTGGCTTTCCTACCAGAAGATCGGCACCTCGACGATCCAGTCGCGCGCGGTCGGCGGGGTCGCCAACGCGACCTATCTCTTCGCCCTGCCCGGCTCGCCCAGTGCCGCACGCGACGGCTGGGAAGAGATCCTGAAGTTCCAGCTCGACAACCGCCTGCGGCCCTGCAACCTGGTCGAGTTGATGCCGCGGCTCAACGAGCACCTGAAGAAGAAGTAGCGAACCTCAGGGAACAGCGGCTGGCGGCCGCGTTCCGATCGCCGACCAGGACATGTTGTTGACCGGCGCGACCTCGATCTCCGTGAGGCCGGCCTTTTGCATCAGGGCTTCCACCTCGTCACGGCGCCAGTAATGCGCGATCCGCGGCAGCATCTGATCGAAGACGATGCTGCGCAGATGCCGGAAGGTGAAGCTGCGGATCAGCTTGAAGTACTCGATCCGCCCGAAGCCCAATCGCAGCAGCAGCCAGAGCAGCGCCGTCAGCACCGTCGACAGGAAATGCGTGACGCCGATCGGCAGGCGCGCGAACAGCAGCTTCCGGACCGGGTCGAAATAGCGGACGATCCACTCGTTGTTCTCGTAACCATAGACCCAGAGCATCACCCGGCCGCCTGGTTTGGCCGCCCGCACCATCTGCGCCAAGGCCCGATCCGGCTCGGCCAGGTGGTGGATCACCCCGATCGAGAAGACGATATCGAAAGCATTCTCGAAGTCGATCTCATAGGCGCTCATCTTGCGCACCTCGACCGCCGGCCAGGCCGCCAGCGTGCGGCGCGCCGCTGCCAGTGACCGGTCATCGACATCGATCGAAGCGCCGGCGGCGGCGCCATAGCTCATCGGCCAATGGCTGTTGCGGCCCATCCCGCAACCGACGTCGAGGAAGCGCTTGCCGGCCCACCCTTCCGGCGGCACCAGCGCGGTCCAGCGGCGGAACTGCTCCTCGTATTCCGGACGCAGCTCCGAATACTCGTCCCATTCGTAGCCGAAGCGGTCCGGCGAGCCGAGGCGATCGATGCCGGTGCTCACGCCGCACCCTCCACAGGCTTTTCTGCGACGCCGACCACCTGCAACCCACGTCCGGTCCAATGACGTCGCGCGGTGATCCAGTCGTCGAAGCGCGCGAAAAGGCGCGCGAAACCACGGATGCCGGGGATGAAACGGAACAGCCGGTTGAAGATCAGCACGTCACTGTTCATCAGGACACAGAAGCCGAAGAAGCCATAAGTACGCCAACTTAGCAGCGTCAGGCCGGCGGCTGACAGGAACGGGACGGTTTCGTCATAGCGCAGCGGTCGCTCGGTGAGGTGATCGAGCGTCGGCGAGAGGCGATAGATTGCGGCACGGAGCGTACGCCAAAGCCAAAGGTCGCTGACCGGCTCGCGGAAATAGAATCGGCCGCCAGGCTTCAGGATACGCGCGATTTCGCGGAACAGAGCGGCGCGGTCGTTCACGTGGTGAATGCCGCCCAGCATGAAGACCGTATCCAGGGCGCCATCGGTCAACGGCAGGCGCGTGGCATCGCCCTGGACAAAAGCGAGATGGGCAGCCGGATTCTCGCGGCGTGCGGCTTCCAGCATCGTGACCGAGATATCAACCCCGACGCCGAGATCGACCCGGTCGGCGATGAGCGCGAAGGCCTCGCCTCGGCCGCAGCAGATCTCGGCCACGGCACCGAGGCGCGGCGGCGTAACCACTTTCAGCAAAGCTTGGTCCAGATAGGCTGAATACTCCTGGGTATGCGGGTAGCCGAGATTGGTCACATAGGCTTCGGCGATGCGGTCATAGTGCGCCTGCTGCACGCGAGCATCGGCGGAGCAGAGTTCTTCGGCGAAGAGAGGGATCCCGGACGGCGTTATCTTATAAGAATTGGTACCGCTCGCCGCCCGCACCATGCCGTCCTTAAGCACGATCCGGCTGCCGGTGGCCGGGCAGCGCAGCAAACGGAGAAACGGCTCCAGTCCACGCGGCTGCATCGATTGAGCAAAGGCCGGCTTCATGCCGCACCCGCCGTGATAGTCGTGCGGCGCACCTGCTGCATGCCTGCCAGATGATGATGAAGGCTGAGGCCACTCCAGAGCGCCAGCCTATGGTCTTTGCGTCCTGCCGCATGCTCCTGCCACAGACGGCCGAAAGCACCGGGGCGGAGCCCCATGTCGTGGTCCGTCGGGCGCGAAAACTCACGGAGCCAGCGCGAAGTCGGAACGCCGAAACCCTTCTTGGGACGGTCGAGAACGGAATCGGGCAGAACACCTCGGAGAGCCAGGCGCAAGAGATACTTCCCCCTGCCCTCGGTGAACTTGAACCGTGCGGGCAGGCGCGAACAGAAGGCGACGAGATCATTGTCCAGGAAAGCGGCGCGAGTCTCGAGCCCGTTCATCATGGCCGCGCGGTCGACCTTCATGAGGATATCATCCGGCAAATAGAAGCGCGTGTAGAAGGTCAGCGTCCGATCGATGAGGTTGGCATCCGGTACACTTTCCCAACAGGCGAGCGCCTCGCTGTACACCGTCTCGATATCGGCGCTGTCGGCCAGAAGCTCGGCGATATCCCTCGGCTCGACCGGTGCCAGCCAAACGGGATTCCAGAACGGTTGCCCATATGAAAGCCCAGCAAGGCTGCGCCTCAGCTTGAAATCGAAGCTCATGTTTCGGCGCGAGATCGGCAGGAGATCCACGAGGCGACGCAGCCCACGATGTGCCGCGGCAGGGACCAACCGCGCATAGAGCCGCGCCGGCAACAAGGCCTTAAAGGGGTCGTAGCCGCCGAACAACTCATCACTGCCATCTCCGGTCAGCGCCACCGTGACCCGGCTGCGGGCGAAGCGCGACACCAGGTAGGTCGGCAGGATCGAAGCATCGCCAAGCGGTTCGTCGAGGCGGCTGAGCACAGTCTCCACCAGATCCTTCGCGGTCTCGATATCCAGCACCTGCTCGTGATGCCGCGTCCCGTAATGGCCGGCGGCCTGCCGCGCGTAAGCGGATTCGTCGAAGGACGGATCGGTGAAGCCGATTGCGAAAGTGTCGAGCGATCCAGCCGGACGACAGGCGGCGGCGGCAGCGACCGTCGCCGTCGAATCGATGCCGCCGCTCAGGAAGAAGCCGAGTGGGACATCGCCGATCAGCCGGCGGCGGACCGACTGGAAGAATAGACCACGCAGCTCCTCCGCAAGGCGCGGCGCATCGGATGCCGCGAGGCTCTCATCCGGCGCAAGTGAAAACCGCCAATAGCAACGGACATCCAGCGTCCCGGCATGGAGATCAAAGGTCGCCCAATGACCCGCCGCCAGCTTGCGGCATTCACCGTAGATCGTGTTCGGCGCGGGGGTGAAGCCATGGGCCAGGAACTTCTGAAGGCCCAGCCGGTCGATCGAGAAGCTGAGATTGCCATGGCCGGCCAGCGCCGTGAGCTCGCTCGCAAAAGCGAAGGTGCCACGCTGCCGGGTGTAATAAAGCGGCTTCTCGCCGAATCGGTCGCGCGCGAGAAAGATCTGCCGGCGTGCAGCGTCATAGACCACGAAGGCGAACATGCCGTTCAGCCGCAGCGGCAGCGCCGCACCCCATTCCTCATAGCCGTGGACCAGGACCTCGGTGTCGGAATGGTCGCTCTTGAACTTGTGGCCCAAGGCGATGAGCTCGGCACGCAGATCGAGATGATTGTAGATCTCGCCGTTGAAGATGACCGCGATCTTGCCGTCCTCGTTAAAGAACGGCTGGTTGCCACCGGCGACATCGATGATCGACAGCCGCCGATGGCCGAGGAACACCGCGGCCTCGCTGTCGTGATAGTATCCCTCGCCGTCCGGGCCGCGATGGGCAAGCGCGGTCGTCATCCGGATCAGATCCGCGCGCTCACCCTGCCCTGCGAATCCGGCGAGCCCACACACTATTTCTTGGCCTGCGGCTCGTCGAAGTGCGGCTCGTCGAAGTTCAGGCGCTCGCGCACCGCATACGAAGTCTTGCCCTGGGATTCGAAATAGGTCCGCATCAGGATTTCTGAGAGGAGGCCCATCAGGATGCACATAAACCCGGTGATGAAGGTCATCACCGAAAGCAAGGGCAGAGGCGTCAGGATGAGGGAAAGGCCATCGACCAACTTTAGATAAAGCGCCCAGGCGCCGGCAAGGCCGGAGATCGCGAGCGAGAGCATGCCGAAGCCGCCGAACACGTAGATCGGCTTCATGAACTGGCGATCGAGGAACTTCACCACGATCAGGTCGAGGACGATCTTCATCACCCGCTCGAGGCCGTAATGCGAGCTGCCATGGGTACGCGGATGATGGCGGACCGGAATCTCCGTGACCCGCGCGCCCATCCACGAGGCATAGACCGGAATCAAGCGGTGCATCTCGCCATAGAGCCGCACGCCTTCGAGCACTTCCAGGCGATAGGCTTTCAGGGTACAGCCGTAGTCATGCAGATGGACGCGGGAAACCAGCGAGATGATCCAGTTGGCGATCCGGCTCGGCAGAGTCCGCCGCAGGGCGTTGTCCTTCCGATCTTTCCGCCAGCCCGAGACGACGTCGTATCCCTCGGCGATCTTGGCCAGTAGCAACGGAATATCTGCTGGATCGTTCTGCAGATCGGCATCGATCGGAATGATGATATCGCCTGAGGCATGGTCGATGCCGCACATAGTGGCCGCAGTCTGGCCCGAGTTGCGCTTGAGTTCGATGACCTTGATCTCCTTGCGCCGCGCCGCCGCCGCACGTAGCGCCGATCGGGTGTCATCCTTGCTGCCGTCATTGACCAGGATGATCTCGAACGGCGTCCCCAACCCATCAAGTACGGCCAGCAAGCGATCGCAGAGAACGGGGACACTCTGCTCCTCGTTATAGGCCGGTACGATGACTGAGAGCATGCGATAGGCACCGCTCTCCGCAGGCGCGGCCGGCCCGGCGCCGCGCGTCGTCTGCTCCGGCGTCACCCATTGCCCTCCGGCATCCCGCATCGTTCTTCCTCGAGCCCTTCGGCTCCCTTATCCATGTACATCGTTAATAATTATGCCATAGTGCCATAGATTAACCCAAGGTCCTGAAACCGTTGACCGTCAAACCCACGCTCGGCTCGGCGCTCCCGGGAACCGTCGACGGACGGCTTCGGCACCGATCGGGTAAGCGTGATGCGGGATCGCTCAACGCGGCTTCCGCGGCTGGATTCGATAGATGGTGACGATGGGCCAGCCTCGGGCATCAGCGATAGGGGTTCCGGTTGGCAGCCTACAAGCCAGGTTATTGTGGACAGGATTTCCTTGCCGGAATCCGCGGCCGCGGTAAAACGGACAACGTCACAGCAGAGCCCGAAGTCACGCCCGGATGAGACGACCTTCGCCCCCGAGCGTCAGATTCAACCGCAGCGACATCGGTGTTGCGGCTGGCATGCTCTGCTATCTCGGCATCGTCTGGCTGCTCTGCCGCCACACGGGCCAAATGGGCAACTTCGCGCCGCTGATCTATGCCGGGCCCTTCTACCTCAGCTATGTCCTCTATGCGCTGACGCTGCTTGCGATCCTGAAACTCCGCCAAAAGCGCGGCCGGCCCGGCGAACCTCTGTTCGGCATTCCCGTCACTCTTTCCCCGCAGGAGCTTATGCTCCGGCTCCGCACCGCTCTTCCGATTCTGCTGACGACGCCGTTCTTCATGGCCGGTTTCACGTCGATGAAGAACCTGCTCGACGATACCGTTCCCTTCGCCTGGGATCCCGCCCTCGAAGCCTTCGATCGCTGGCTGCATTTCGGAACCGCTCCCTGGCGATGGCTGCCGCTTCAGATTTGGCCGCTCACGCGTTTCATCGAGTTCACCTATGCGCTCTGGGGCGTGGCGCTGGTCGCAGTGCCCTTCGCCGCCTGTTTGCGCAAGGTCACCGACCCCAACCGCGCACGGCTGCTGATCAGCTACCCGCTGGTCATGGTCCTGCTCGGCAATGTCATGGCCGGATGGTTCATGTCGGCCGGGCCGTTCTGGTTTCACCATCAGGGCGGACTCGCCGACCCGTACGCCCCGCTCTTTGCCTATCTCGACCATGGCAATCCGGATCGTGCGTTCTCCGCAGTCCTGTTCCAGGAATATCTCTGGCGGGCGTATCAGAAGGACCTTACGGAGATCGGCACGGCGATCTCCGCGTTTCCCAGCATTCATGTGGCGATAGCGGCACTTTTCCTCTTTTATGCTTGGCCGATTGGAGGCACCGCCCGCGCACTCGCACTGGCCTTCCTCGTCATCATTCAGGCCGGCTCTATCCTGCTCGGCTGGCACTATGCCGTCGACGGATATGCCGGGTTTGCCGGTGCGGCACTGATCTATTGGATCACCGGACGAATCCTCGCGCTCGGCGGGCATCTCGCGCCCGCTGCAGTGGAGGCGTCGCCCAAGACGGCAGGAGACTGATGCCCCCAATAAAGCAGCGACGGTGCTTGCAACTGGAATCCAATGTTCTATATTTGTTCCCATGTCCAAAGCACCCAAACCGCGCCCGATCGCGCCGCCCACGCCTGAGGAGATCCCGGATCTGCCGCAGAAGGGGCGTGGTGCGGTCAGCAACCGGCCCGGCCGCTATGAGCCGGGCGACCGGCCGCGCGAGAGCGACGGCTGGGACTGGCAGGATGAAGAAGACGCGCCGAAGCTGCGCACCACGGTGACGGTCGATAAGACCAAGTCGATCATCGCCCGCAACCAGTCGCCGGACATCGCCTTCGACCAGTCGATCAACGCCTATCGCGGCTGCGAGCATGGTTGCATCTACTGCTTCGCGCGGCCGACGCATGCCTTTCTCGGCCATTCGCCGGGCCTCGATTTCGAGAGCCGGCTCTATATGAAGCCGGAAGCGGCGAAGCTGCTGGAGGCCGAGCTCCGCAAGCCCGGCTACAAGCCGAAGGTGATCGCGATGGGAACCAACACCGATCCCTATCAGCCGATCGAGCGCCGCTATCGCATCACCCGGCAGATCCTCGAAGTCCTGAACCGCTTCAACCATCCGGCCGGAATCACCACCAAGTCGGCCAATGTGCTACGCGACGTCGATATTCTCGGCGACATGGCGCGGCGGAACCTGGTGAAGGTGTTCATCTCGGTGACGACGCTCGACCGCGATCTCGCGCGGACCATGGAGCCGCGGGCTTCGACCCCGGAATTGCGGCTGAAGGCGATCGCCGGGCTGCATGCGGCCGGCATTCCGGTCGGCGTTTCGGTGGCGCCGATCATCCCGGCGCTGACCGACATGGAGATCGAGAGCATCATCGAACGCGCGGCGGAGGCCGGCGCGGACAGCGCCAATTTCACCCTCCTCCGCCTGCCGCTGGAGATCAAGGACCTGTTCGTGGAATGGCTGGAGGCGCATGCGCCGTTGAAAACCAAACATGTGATGGACCTGGTCCGGGATATCCATGGCGGCCAGATCTACAATGCGGAGTTCCATGAGCGGATGCAGGGTTCCGGCGCCTATGCGGATCTGATCCGGCAACGGGTCCAGGCGGCGGCGAAGCGTTTCATGATGGAGCCGCGCTACCGCTTCAACGTCGATTGCAGCCAGTTCAAGGTGCCGCGGCTCGACTCCCCGCAAGGAGATCTGTTCGCCCTGCCGGAGTGAGACGGCGCAACGTTTGACACGACTCCGGCTGCCCGCCAGGATCGCGTCATGCGGATCACAAAACCCCTGGCCGCCCTGGCGGCGAACCTCCTCATCTTGAGCGCGTTCTCGGCGTCGGCTGCGGCCGGCGACGCCGCGGCGCTGGCGCAGGGCTTCAAGGACGAGGAGGCCTGCAACCAACCTTACGCCGAGAGCCTCAATGCCAAGGCGTTCATCACCTGCCTCAACGCGCTCGACACGGGCTACAAGGGCGATCCGGCGAAAAAGCAGAGCTACATCGTCGGCGTCGGGTTCAACGCCTGGTCGCTGGCCAATATCGTGGCCGCGTCGAAGGAGAAGGATCTCTTCCCCGACATCACCAGCCGCGCCAAGGCCAGCAAGGAGCGGCGAGTTGCGATGCAGCTGTTTGACGTCTTCCGCCCGGCGCAGAAGGCGCAGAAGATCAAGGACGAGGAGCTCGCCAAGCTGGCCGGCGCGGATTTGTCTGGACTGAAGCCGGTTCTCGATTATTACGACGCGCTGCCGAAGAAATAGCGCGGCGCAAGGGGGCTGATCGTGCCGAACTGGAAGCACGAGATCGAAGCAGGGATCAAGAACGGCGTGATCGTCTGCGGCGTCGATGAGGTCGGGCGCGGGCCGCTGGCCGGTCCGGTGGTCGCCTGTGCGGTCTGCCTGCCGGTCGACATGCCGCGGAAGGTGACGCGGCGGCTCAAAGATTCCAAGCAGCTCGAACGCGAGGAGCGGGAGGAGCTTTCCGCCCTGCTCCGCGAGACGGTGGCCTATGGCGTCGGGATGGCCGATGTCGAGGAGATCGACCGGATCAATATCCTGCGCGCCTCCCAGCTCGCCATGCTCCGGGCCTTCGAAGGCGTGCCGAGTCGACCGGCCTATGCGCTGGTCGATGGCAACCAGCCGCCCAATCTCCCCTGCCCGATCACCTGCATCATCGGCGGCGATGCGATCTCGGTTTCGATCGCCGCCGCCTCGATTATCGCCAAGGTCGAGCGGGACAAGATCATGCGGGAGCTCGCCGTCGCACACCCCGTATATGGGTGGGAAACGAATGTCGGCTACTCCACGAGGGATCACCTGACCGCCCTCAAAGAGCATGGCCCGACCCCTCATCACCGGCGGTCGTTTCGACCAGTCTATGAGCTTCACCTGCCACTAGATTGACTCTAAAGCATTTTCTCGTTGACTTCCCGAGTCGCCCGAATCACCATCGGGAACATGACAAGGAAGCAGGGCTCGGCCGCCCGCGAGGCCAAACCATCCCAAGCACTCCGCCTCGACACGATCATCGAGGGCGATTGCATCGCGGCGATGAATGCGCTGCCGGCCGGTTCGGTGGACATGATCTTCGCCGACCCGCCCTACAATCTGCAGCTCCAGGGCGAGCTCCACCGGCCGAACAACTCGAAGGTCGATGCGGTCGATGACGACTGGGACAAGTTCGACGACCTCGGCACCTACGACCGGTTCACCCATGACTGGCTTAGCGCCGCCCGCCGGGTCCTGAAGGACGACGGCACGATCTGGGTCATCGGCTCCTATCACAACATCTTTCGGGTCGGTGCCAAGCTCCAGGACTTGGGCTTCTGGGTCCTGAACGACGTCATCTGGCGCAAGACCAACCCGATGCCGAACTTCCGCGGCCGCCGCTTCACCAACGCCCATGAGACGATGCTCTGGTGCTCCAAGTCGAAGGACAGCCAGAACACGTTCAATTACGAGGCGATGAAGACGCTGAACGACGACCTGCAGATGCGGTCGGACTGGCTGATCCCGATCTGCTCGGGATCCGAACGAATCAAGGGCGACGACGGCAAGAAGGGCCACCCCACGCAGAAACCCGAGGCTCTGCTGCATCGGGTGATCGTGGCGGCCACCAAGCCAGGGGACGTCGTCCTTGACCCCTTCTTCGGCAGCGGCACGACGGGTGCGGTCGCCAAGCGTCTCGGCCGCCGCTGGATCGGGCTCGAGCGCGACAAGGGCTATATCAAGCTGGCGCTGGAGCGCATCTCCAAGGTGGTGCCCGCCGAGACCGACACGATCACCATCCAGGCGAAGCGCGAAGAGCCACGGATCCCGTTCGGCTGGCTGGTCGAGCGCGGCCTGCTGCAGCCGGGCGCCGTGCTGGAGAGCTTCAACCGCCGCTGGACTGCCAAGGTGCGGGCCGACGGCACGCTGATCTCGGCCGAGCATCGCGGCTCGATCCACCAGGTCGGCGCGGCGGTCCAGGGCGCGCCCGCCTGCAACGGCTGGCAGTTCTGGTGCGTGCCGAAAGACGGCGTGCTGGTGCCGATCGACCATTATCGCCAGCTGCTCCGGGCAGAATTGCACTGAACTGATTTCCATCATCTGGCACTGAGGGGGATGACTGTGCCGAAGACCACCCAGCAAACACCGACGATCGCGACACCTGAAGCCTTGTCGGCCTTGCCGCCGAAGCGCGCCCGCCGCCGCTCGACCCGGGCCTCGCATTCCTGGCGCTTCCGCCGCCCGCCCTCGCGCAAAAGAGTCGAAGTCGCCGCGGCCCGCTTCCAGCCCCAGATGATCCTGGCGCCGCAGGTCGCGCCCATGGGCGACGTGCAGTAACCGACCGCTCGCTCCTAAGCCCTTGAAAACCTGAGCGCACGATCCCTCCGGGGAACCCCACTCCAACACGATCGGTTTATCCCCGCGACGCCCGGGGTCTTGCTCGTTGCCGGCCTGCGCCGGGTTCAGTAGCATCGGGCCGTTCCAGAATCGGCGCTTCAGCCCGGCGCCGTCCCGCTCCCGACAACTGTTCCGTTCCGAATGGCGGCCTCTCACCCCTCGAAAGCACCGCGGCCTTGCCGCATCGTCGCAGTCCTGCTGCTGATCGGCCTTTGCTGGCTGATCCCGGCAGCGCAGGCCTTGGCGCAGACGGTGCCCGGCACCAGCCCCGCGCCGGCCGCGTCGAAGCAGACCGCCGCCGATGTCGAGAGTCTCATCAAGACGCTCGACGATCCGAAGGCGCGCGAGGCGCTGAAGAAGCAGCTCCAGCTGCTGCTCGATGCGCAGCGCGCCGAGAAGAAGCAGAACGCAGTGATCGAGGAGCAGGGTCTCGGCGCGCAGCTCCTGGGCTCGCTTTCGCATCACGTGGAATCGGTCAGCAACACGCTGGTCAACCTGGTCGAGGCGATCGCCGACATGCCGCAGCGCGTGCAGGCGGCGGGTGTCCTGCTGTCGGACCCGATGCAGCGCGGCTATTGGACCGATGTCGTGATCGATCTCTTCGGCGTGCTGGCGACCGCCTTCGCCACCGCCTGGGCGGCGCGGCGGGTCTTCACCGGGCTGCGCGCCCGGCTTGCCCGGCAGCAGCCGAAGCGCTGGCTGACCCGGCTCGCCTTCCTGCCGGTCATCTTCCTGGTCGAAGTGCTGCCGACCATCGCCTTCGCCCTCGCCGCCTATATCGCCTTCCCGCTGTTCGATCCTAATGAGGATGCGCGCCTCATTACATCGGCGATCATCACGGCGCAGCTCGCGACCATGCTGACCGCGGTGGTGAGCGCCACCCTGCTCGCGACCCGCGCGCCGGGCCTGCGGCTGTTCCGGATTTCGGACGAGACCGCCGCCTATATGCAGGTCTGGGTGCGGCGCTTGAGCGTGGTCGCGTTCTACGGCTACGCGATCACCGAGCTTGCGGCGGTGATCGGCGTCGATCCTTCCTTGCGCGAAGTCACCGCGCGCGTCTGGGGCCTGCTCTTGACCGCGATGGCGGTGATCGTGGTGCTGCAAAACCGCACCGCCGTCGCCGAGCGGATCGCCGGCGGACCGCTTACGGAACCGCCGCATCCCGGACCGACCGACGAGCCGGTGGCGACACCCCTGCCCGATCCCGAGCATGCGAACGGACGGGCGCTCCGCTTCCGCGCCTTCCGCCGGCAGCTGGCGAAGGTCTGGCATGTCCTGGCGATCGGCTACATCGTCGCCGGCTACCTGGTCTGGAGCTTCCAGATCGAGGGCGGCTTCGCCTTCCTGCTCCGCGCGACGGTGCTGACCGGCATCCTGTTCGTGGTGATGCGCCTCGCCGACAAGTTCCTGCGCCAGGTGTTTGACCGCAGCTTCGCGCTCCCCGAGGACATCAAGCGGTACCTGCCCGGGCTCGAGACCCGCACCAACCGCTACCTGCCGCTGCTGAAGCAGGCGCTGTTGATCGGCCTCTACCTGGTCGGCGCCTTCGCGCTGCTGCAGGTCTGGGGCCTTGACATGATCGGCTGGCTCTCGACCGGCTCGGGGCGGCCGGTGATGGCGGCGATCTTCAAGATCGTCATCATCCTGTTGCTCTCGGCCATCCTCTCCGAGCTGGTCAACATGGCGATCGAGCACTACCTGCGCGACACCGACCAGCAGGGCCGCCGCATCTATCACAGCGGCCGCATCCGCACCCTGCTCCCGCTGCTCCGGAACGCGTTCCGCATCACCTTGGGCGTGCTGGTCTTGATGGTGGTGCTCTCCGAGATCGGCGTCGATATCGCACCTTTGCTGGCCGCCGCCGGCGTGGTCGGCCTCGCGGTCGGCTTCGGCGCGCAGACCCTGGTCAAGGACATCATCACCGGCGTCTTCATCCTGATCGAAGACACGATCGCCATTGGCGACGTGGTCGATCTCGGCGGCCATGCCGGCGTGGTCGAGGGCATGACCATCCGCACCATCCGCCTGCGCGACGGCGCCGGCGCGGTGCACACGGTGCCGTTCAGCGCCGTCACCATCGTGCAGAATCTCACCAAGGACTTCTCCTATGCGACCTTCGACATCAAGGTCGATTACCGCGAGGACCCCGATAAGGTGGTGGAGACCATCAAGCGCGTCGGCGCCGAGATCGAGAAGGATCCGGCCTTCCGCTACGGCCTGCTCGGCGCGACCGAGGTCATCGGCCTCGATACCTTCGCCGACAACGGCTACGTCGTGAAAGCCCGCATCAAGACCCGCGCGATGAGCCAATGGGATGTGATGCGCGCCTTCAATCTCCGCCTCAAGCGCGTGTTCGACCAGGAGGGCATGCTGTTCGTCGGCGTCATGGCGGCGATGCCGCCGCGCACCGCCGCCAAGGTGATCTACGAGCATGCGGCGCCTCCCGCCGCGCCTGGCGCCGGCAAGGCGCAGGAGGACCAGGCCGATACCGGGAAACCGAAGGACGCGCGCGAAGCCGAGCCGACGGAATCGCCGGACCAGCCGGTCGCGCCGGCCAGCCCGGCGGGAAAGACGATCGTTCCGCCGAAAGCGTAGAGGCGGCGGGCGCGCGTCGTCCGATTTACGCCGCTCCTCTCTAGCGCCGAAATCACCCGTACGGCCTCCGCCGCATCGGCGGGGTGTCGAAGCATGCTAAGACGTTGATAATGAGCCACTTTCTCTCGCCAGTGCGGAGCGCCATGGGGTCTCATTTCGTAAGGGTTGGGTCGGGGTAGCGGTCGGTTGCGGGGTCCGGCGCGGGCGTTGCTTCACCGCGTCGATCGGGATCTGCGTGGATTCCTTTTCCGTCCGGGTCCTGTCCGGGTTGACGGCGTTTTTGGGGCTTACCCCGTCCTTTACGCGGGACGCGGCACCCGACGTGTCCGGGACTGGCGGCGGACACAATCCAAGCGTACCGCGCAACAAACCTATTACTGCCAATACGAGAAGTTTATAGTTCTTTATTTGTTCTCAGAAAAGCAAAAAAAATACATCGCCATATGCACTGAGCGGCGCTTTCGATCGGCCGCGCTGCGAAGCGCGCGGCCGATCGAAAGCGCCCGTACTCAGCGCGCGGCCGAGACTTTAGAACGTGAGTTTCGAGCCGATCGCGGCATCCACGGCGTCATAGGTGGGATCGCTGTTGTTCGCCGCCGAAAAGCTGCCGCTGTCGTGGAACCAGGTATAGCCGACCTCGGCATCGAGCAGCACGCCAACGCCGAGCTCATAGCTGCCGGTCAGGATGACGCGGTTCAGGCTGCGGTGACCGCCCGGGTTCGGAGCGCCGCCCGCGGGACCGCCGAGGCCGACACCGTCGTAGGTGCCGTGGCTGCCCTGGATGCCAACGGTCCAGGCGTCAACGCCGTAGCTGGCGCCACCGCCGGCGATGAAGACGTTGTTGTCGTCTCCGCCGTTGTCATAATACTCCATGATAC
>Ga0209257_1000768_pt1 | contig 47870 bp, 53 predicted proteins | sample AraplaCvi_mCL_r2_FD_184277 | JGI IMG/M metagenome (GOLD analysis project Ga0209257, IMG submission 184277) | Arabidopsis root microbial communities from North Carolina, USA - plate scrape MF_Cvi_mCL_r2 (SPAdes) (version 2) | ecosystem: Host-associated > Plants > Roots > Endosphere | place: USA...
TGATGCCGCCCGAGGTCTTCTCCTCGGCTTCGATGCGGCGGACGACCACACGGTCGTGCAAGGGACGGAAATGCATGCATAACCTCCATGTTGCATAACGATATGACAAGCCGGCGCGCCTGTCCGGGGCGCGCGGCGCCGGTGAGCTAGGAAGCGATTTTTTTGGCTTCAAGAGGGTGGACGAAAATTTTCAAATTTTTTGGCGACAACAAACAAGTGACCCTTTTCAAGATGCTGCCCCCTCTTGACTCGACTCGCTCTGGTTACAAAATCTGTCCGCGCGGCGATTTGCCGCACGACGAGAAAGGATTGGCGACAAAGGAAGGAGGCACGATCATGTCCGAGCCATTTTCCCGTTTTCTTCACCCCTTCGACGTGGCGCGTCATCCCAGCCTCGAGCCCGAGGTCAAGCGCGCGCTTCTCGCATCCTGGGCATCGGACCGCGCGTCGGTCCGCAACAAGCCCGCGCTCCGCAAACCACCCTGCGCGCGCCGCGCCGTTCCGGTCGACGACGTGCTAGCGGCGCTCCGCTCGCTCGACGGCGGGGAGGCGCGCGCGCCATGACCGACCGCGCGCTGATCGCGCAGCTGGATGGCTATGGTCTAACCACCGCCGAGATCCATTATTACCGGCCCGATCATCCCTCGCTGCTCCAGATGTACGTCTGGCAGGATTATGATCTTCCGCCGGACTTTCCGGTGCTGTTCGATTTTCTGGCCATGTGGCGGCGTCAGATCGAGGCCGCGCTCCACTCCGTCCGCATCGCGCATGACGCGTTGATCGGGCCGGCCGAATGGCGTGCGGCCGATATCCTTCGCTCGATCGAGTAGGCGACCGACGGGATCACTTCGCCGCGAAGAGGCTTCTGTGAGCGTGTTTTAGATAAGAATGCAGGGCACGCCTTGAAGCCGGGCCTATTTGAGTCGTCCTTGGGCAAGCTACTTCTTTCGGTGCCTTGATCCGGCACCGATCCCCACATTCGCGGCGTCGTCTCCCGAAGAGGTCTTTTGATCTCTGCCGCAAACTAATTTGATTTTCGCCGCATGCGGGGCGGCGGCAACGATTCGTTAAGCGCGTCGTTGGATAGTCTTAAATCCCTGTTCTGGAAGGGTGATCCGCCATCATGTTGCCCGACGCCGACGGAGAGTTGACGATACGATCCGAGGCGGTGCTGCGCGAACAATATGCCAGTCTCGCGCGGCAGGTGCCGCTCATGTACGGGCTGATGTTCCTCAATATCCTTTTCCTCGCGCTCGTAACCGCCGACGGCGGATCCCCGGCCGCGAGCTTCACCGCGCCGGTGGCCCTGGCTGTTATCATCCTCATACGAGGCGCCGCCTGGTATGCGCGGCGCGCACGTCCGCAGTCGATCGATCAGGTCCGGACCTATCTGCGCTGGACCGTCGTGCGGGCCGGTCTGTTCAGCTTCCTATTCGGAGGCTGGGGGCTCTATCTTTTCCTCTCCGCGGATTCATTCCACACGACCGCCATCGCGCTGTTCGTCTTCGTAGGCTCGATCAGCTGCTGCTATTGCCTCCAGGCCCACCCTCGCGCGGCACATCTTGTGCTCCTGTTCGGCGCGCTGCCCGTCACGATCGGACTTCTCCTGTCGCATGACTGGTACTTCATCGGCATCGGACTGACCTTTCTGCTCGGCGCTGCCGTCATATTGCGAACGATCGCCACCACAGGTTCGGCGGTCTTCGAGGCAATTCGTTCGCGCGCGGAGATGGCGGCGGTCGTCGATGCGCTGCGACAGAGCGAGGAACATTATCGTTTCTCGGTCGAGCTCAACCCGCAAATACCCTGGATCAGCGATCCGCAAGGGCAAATCGTCGAAATAGGGCCGCGTTGGCACGAACTCACCGGCATGGCTCCCCGCGATGCGCTAGGGACGGGCTGGACAGCAGCCGTACACCCCGACGATCTCCCTACGGTACTCGATCATTGGGCCGTGGCGCTGACGTCCGATAATAATATGGTTGCCGATGTGCGGTACAGGCTGCGCCGTCCTTCCGGCGGGTTTCTCTGGTGCCGAGCACGCGCCAATCCGCGCCGCGACGTAGAGGGCCGGATCGTTGCCTGGTATGGAACGCTTGAGGATATCGATGAGCAGGTCTCGGCAGAGCGCGCATTGCGCGAGAGCGAGGAGCGGTATCGCCTTGCCTCGAGGGCGACCAACGACATCATATGGGACTGGTCGCATGAGAGCGACCGGATCGAATGGGGCAATGGAGCCGAGCAGGTGCTGGGCTATCCTGAATTGTCCGCGGCGACATCAGTCGACTGGTGGCGCGAGCGAATTCATCCCGAAGACCGTCAGGCTGTCGGCTTGGTAATCGAACGTGTGCGCTCGGGCGCGCAGGACAGCTGGAACCACGAATATCGGTTCCGGATCGCTTCGGGCGACTTTATCAACATATTTTCACGCGGCTATGTGGTGCGCGGCGCCGGCGGCGCGCCGGTCCGTTCAATCGGAGCCTTGCTCGATGTGACGGCGGCGCGACGTGCCGAAGGTGAGTTGCGCTGGGCCGCCAATCACGACCCGCTGACGGGCCTGCCGAACCGAAAATTGTTCAGCGAGGTGCTTGAGCGCGAGCTTGCCGCCGCCGCGAAAGACGGCACGCGAGTTGGCGTCATGGTTCTCGATCTTGACGGTTTCAAGCTGCTGAACGACAGCCTGGGCCACGCCGCAGGCGACCGTCTTCTCGTGAGCGTTGCCAATGGTCTACGTGAGAAGCTCGCGCCCGATGCCAGCGTCGCAAGGCTCGGCGGGGATGAGTTTGCGGTGATCCTTCCCGACTTCCATCCCGAGAAGACGACGCCCATATCGACCCTGCGCGACGTTTGCGAGCCTGTTGCCATTGACGAAGGCGTCGTCGAAGTCAGTATCAGCGCTGGCGTCGCGCAGTGGCCCGCTGACGGCGCCGATGGAGAGGATGTGCTGCGAAGCGCGGATCTTGCGCTCTACGCCGCCAAAGCGGACGGAGCTGGTGCAGTCCGTACATTTCATCCCAGAATGCGGGAAATGGCCGAGGCGCGCAAGCTCATGCTGCGCGAGGCACGCGACGCCCTTCGCGACGACCGTATCATTCCTTTTTACCAAGCAAAGATCGACCTCAGGACGGGAGATGTCGTTGGCTTCGAAGCGCTGCTACGCTGGCATCATCATCGCCGCGGGCTGCAGCCGCCCGAGCGTCTCGCTGCCGCGTTCGAGGACAGCGTCGTTGCTACCGAGCTGACCGAGCGGATGGTCGACCGAGTTATCGCGGATATGAAATCGCTTAGCGACACTGGCCTCGACGTCGGACGGATCGCGGTCAATGGTTCGCCAGCAGATTTCCGCCGCGAAGATTTTGCCGAGCGACTACTGGGGAAATTCGGGCGCGCCGGTTTATCGCCGTCCTCGCTCGAACTCGAAGTGACCGAAAGCGTCTTCGTCGATCATCTCGCTGCAAACGTTGAGCGCGCCTTGCGCGCGCTCGTGGCCGAGGGCGTCTCGATTGCACTTGACGATTTCGGGACGGGGTACGCATCATTGACTCACCTTCAGCAATTTCCTGTAGACGTTCTCAAGATCGACCGGTCCTTCATCACCCGGCTCGACAGCGCAGACAGCGCAGATTTCGCGATCGTTCACGGCGTCATCGACATCGCGAACCGGATGAAGATCTCGACGGTCGCCGAGGGAGTCGAGAATGCCAATCAGTTGGCGCAGCTTCGCGATCTCGGCTGCGATATCGCGCAGGGTTATTATTTCAGCCGAGCGATCAGCGCCGACCGTATTCCAGGTTGGCTCGAGAAATGGGAACGCGATCGCGGGGCGCTGTTTGACGCGAGCGCTCGCGCGCCAGGCGCGTCGCCGCGCTGAGTGTGGGAAGTCGCGGCGGCATGAAGGCATCGGGTTAGGCGTGAGGATCCTGCGCGCGCCGAGCTTTGATGGTTGAACTGCAAACAGCTGGGGCGCCCGCCCGCCTTGTCGCGCCTGGCCGAGGCGATCGCACCAAGTCTTAACGTCGATGGGGCGCGCTGCGATCGAGGAGGATGCGTCGCGGCTCGACGCTCAGCTCGCGGGCGATACCGGCGCCATCGGCTGCGCCTGTGGACGAACCCGCGCTGCCTCGTCACCGCGCGGCGGTTGCGGCGATGCCGGGCTTTTGCAAAGCGGCGGCGGCGAGCGCTCGCGCCGGATGGCCGGTTTATGTGCGGCCAAGTGGCGGCACGACGGTGGCCCACCGACCCGGTACACTCAATGCGAGCCATCTCGAGGCCTGGCTTAGCGAGGGCGACGACGCGATCCGGCGGTTTCGTCTTTTCTGTGAGCATCTGGCGACGTCCGTTCGCTCGCTCGGCGTCCCGCCCTATTAAGCCGCGTTGCGGACAGCTATTGCGACGGCAGTTTCAATCTTGCGGCAGGCGTCGCTCGGACTCCACCCGTCTTACGCGACAAATATGCATTGCACGCTTCAGCAGCGCCTCTTGCAGGCCGGCTCGCCGGAGATAGGTCAAGACCCGCGGACAGCGGGGATGGAAAGCGCTCCTGCGCCGATCTGCCGATGAGAGAAAAAGGGCGGCGCGAAGGACCAGCTACCGCGCCGCCCGCAAGGCGCCGCGCGCGGTGGGGCGAGCGCGACACCTATCTCTCCTGTCTACTGTCTCGCGGCGCGCCGACTCCCTTGGAGCTTGGTGAGGCGCAGCCCGGGCACTCCGGCGCGATCGACGGCCGTTCGCCATGACTCAAGCTCTTCCTGGCTGAGCCGATATTGCGTGCACGCGTCCTCCGCGTCGAGCAGCCCGCCGTCGATGGCCGCGAGCACTTCTGCCTTTCGCCGGCTCACCCAATAGGTCGTGGCCGATGACGGCAGGTCAGCCATCGTCAATGGACCGATCGGGCCCAGGACGGCCGTACGTTTGCGTCTCCAATTTCGCACCGCGACCTCTCCATCCGCCTCGTGGTCCTCGCCCGAAATTGCCGCCGGAAGGTTAACAAATCGCTTCGAAAGCGCTGGATGGACATCCTTTACGTTACGGCATCCGTTGGGGCGGCGCTTTTGGCGCTTTGGTACAATCGCCCGGCATCTCGCATCCCTAAAGCCGCCCCGCGACCCAGAAGAGCTGGTCTTCCTTGCGAGGGCTGGAGCTTCATCCTGGCGCCCGTCCGTCCTCTGGTCGGGCGGGCGCTCCCTTATGCGCATGCCGTTATCCTGCGTTTAGCCGTGAATGCAGGATAATAAAGCCTGCCGCGATCCGCTCAGGCGATCGCCACGACCACGATACTGGCATTGTCGCTGCCGTCGCGGTGCATCGCCTGATCGATCAGCAGGCTCGCGAGGTCTTCGAGACATGTCGATCGAGGGACCTCGGTCCCGAGCGTTCGCGAGAGGCCGTCAGAACAGAGAAGGAGGATGTCGCCTGGGCGAAGCGCGACCTGTCGATGCTCGATCTGAATCTCGGCTTCCACCCCGAGCGCCCGGGTGATGACGTTCGCCTTCGGGTGGCGAAGCGCCTCTTCCGCGGACAAGGCGCCGGCGTCGACGAGCCGCTGAACCACGCTGTGATCGCGGGTGAGGAGTTTGATCGTCGCGGCCCTTACAAGATAGGCCCGGCTGTCACCGGCCCAGAAGATATCAGCGACGCGGTCTCGCGCGCTGGCCACCACGATCGTCGTCCCGCTCCTCGGCGCGCCCTTCTGTGCGCGGCCGTAGAGCGCCGCATTGGCGCCCTGCAGCGCGCGCATTATTGCCTCCGCGTCCGGACGATCGACGGCGTCCAGCGCGTCGATGACCAGTTGCGCCGCGACATCGCCCGAATGATGCCCGCCCATGCCGTCAGCGACTGCCCAAAGAGACCGCTCCGGCCGGTCCAATATGCGGTCTTCGTTGATCTGCCGGACATGGCCGACATGCGTTCGGCTCGCCGACCTTGCCTCAAGTGCGCCGCCTTCTGGCGGCTGCGACATCTTCGACCGCAAGACGCGCGACAGCATCATGCTGTCCGGTCCACAGCCGCGCCGTCCGCGCCATCATAGGCGTGCACGAAAGCCCGGTCGAGCGCGCCCGAGGCCCGGCCCTCAACCTCCTCGACCAGCTCTGCATGGCGGCGAGCGAGCTCGTCGAGGCGCGCGGCCGCCTTGTTCTGGAAGAGACCGTTTTGCGGCGCTTCGGCGCGCGCCGGATCGAGCCGGTCGATGGCCTCGCGCAGGCTGCCGCGCAGGCCGGCAAAAGTGGCGGCCAGGTGCCTCTTGATATCGCGAAACGAGGACTGCAAGGCTTCGGGACCTGACAGGAAGCCATGGTTGCTTCCCAGAATAAGGTCGATGGCAAGGCGCTGGGTCGGCGCCCATTTGAACGGGTTATTCTCCGCGCTTCCGATCGTCGTGCGTGTCATCTGATAATGGCTCCGCGCTTGATCACGCTCGCTCATGAGGTCGCCGACCCCGAGAACCATCTGGCGATAGACGCCGCCGACCCGGCGCATGATTTCGGCAGGATCCTCCTTGGCAAGCAGCGAGGCATCGAGCCCGGCGCCTTCGCAGAAGGCGTCGAGAAGCGAGCCGCTGGTATGCGGAGCCGACGCAACTCTTCCGGTTGCGGGCCGATCTTCCCAGTCGACCGGGACGCCGATCGAATCGCCGAGCGGCGGCATGAGAACCATCGTCCGCGTTTCCTCGCCTGCCATTCCGGCCTGCGGCGCGCGGCTCGCCACGATCCGGAAGTCTCCTAGACGGATCGCAAACGGCAGGAGCAACGGTATGTCTTCGTCCTGCGGCAGGAGCTGACCCGTCGACACGTTGTAGACGCCATTGCTTCCCAGCGACCGCAGGGTGAGACTGTCGGGCTCCGCCCTGAATTCGCAGTGCGTCCTGGAAATCGCGCACTCCGGATCGACGATCGTCCAGTCGGCGTCGCGATCGCGGCCGATCCGGAGAGTCCCCTGGCGGAGGAGCCGAGCATCGACCGGGTGGAGATCGTCCTTCTTGTCGAAGAGTTGCAGCATGAACATGGCGGGACCTCTCAGGCGACCTGGGGTAGGGAAGCTGAGGCCTCCTCGGGCGCGGCTATTCGCGTCACGACCATCGAGGCCTCGAGATTGTCTGGCTGATCTGCAAGCTGGGCTTCCGCCGTGGCGGCAGCCTTGTTGAATGCATCAAATGCAGCCCCGAACTCGTCGCCCCGCCGATGCGAGATGCGAAGCGCGAAGCGCGCCGATGCCGCCTCGTCGAGCGCGGCGCGCAGCCGCGCGAGCGGTCGTGTCACCGCGGCTCCGCTGAAATAGCCAACCGCGGCCACCGTTAACAGGACGGTGAGCGAGAGCGCGGCGAGCAGGAGGCGGGTATTCGCTTTCGCCGATACGAGCGCGTCGGTACGGATGACGATATCGACCTTGCCATAATTGCCGCCCGCATAGCGGATCGGCCTGACGACACGCATGCCATCTTCCAGCCTGTCGCTTCGATAGCTCACCGCCGAATTCGGCTGCGCTGCGATCGCGCTGCCGCCCCTGGGCAACACATACCGCTTGTCCACCTGCGCTGCGTCGGTCGACGCCCGAACGATGCCTGCCGCGTCGATGACGGCGATGCTGCGAATCTCGCGGTCTTCGCTCGCGGTCTCGACAAACGCCTGGACGGCGCTCCAGTCCTGCTTGTCGGCGGGAAGCGCGGCGTTGTCGACGGCCGTGACCCCGGCATTGCTGGCAACAAATGCCGCCACCGTCTGGCCCGATGCAATCGCCATTTCCTCAAACGCCTGTCCCTCGCGCGACAGGATCATCGATCCGCACAAGGCGAGCACCGCGAGGGTGACGGACGCGAGCAGCATCGGAAGCTTGAGGCGAAGCGAGAGGCCGCGGCGGGTTACGGCCGCGTCTTCGTGCGCCGCCATTTCCCGCTGGATGGCGCTGCGCACCGCCTCGCCATCGGCGAAACGCTGGTCCGGCTTCTTGGCGAGCAGCTTTTCGATCACAAAGCGGAGGCCCGGCGGGCAATCGGCCGCCGATTTCTCGATGGGCTCGACGCGCTCCTGCGCGATCTGGATAGCGAGGGTGGCGAGTCCGATCCCGGGAAAGGCCGCCTTGCCGGTCACCATTTCATAGAGAACAATGCCGAGCGAGAACAGATCGGAGCGATGATCGACCGGGAGGCTCAGCGCCTGCTCGGGGCTCATATAGCGAGGCGTTCCGACCATCTGGCCGAACTGCGTCCGTTCAAGGTGCCCGCCGTCGCCGCCGCTCGCCGGATCGTCGATGCGCGCGACCCCGAAATCGACAAGCTTCGCGCTTCGCCCGTCGCGTGAGAGCAGGATGTTCGACGGCTTCACGTCGCGGTGGACCACGCCCATGCGGTGCGCATAGCCGAGCGCACCCGCCAGTTGCTGTCCCAGCTGCAGGACGCGCTCATAGGGCATGCGGCCATTTGCCTGAAGCACGGCGTCCAGCGGTTCGCCTTCGACCAGTTCCATTGCGATAAAAGCGCCGCCGCTGTCCTCGCCAACCTCGTAGATCGTCGCGATATTGGGATGGCTAAGAGCGCCAGCCGCACGCGCCTCTCGCAGAAACCTGAGGTTCAGGGCCTCGTTCCGCGCATATTCGGGTTTCAGAACCTTGATCGCGACCTCGCGTCCGATGCCGGGGTCAATGGCGCGATAGACGTCTGCCATCGCGCCTTCGCCAAGCCGTGCGATAATCTGGTAGCGCCCCACGCTCTTCAGGGTCGCTGTCCCATCAGCGATGGCGTGGAGGGGAAGGTGCATGCTCATTTTCTCGCTCTAACTGTCGCGGCGATCCGCTCGGCGCGCGCAAGGTCCGCGCTTATCGCGCTGTTGCCGGGGTCAAGTCTTGAAGCCTGACGAAGGAGCTGGACCGCCTGTGCCGCCTGGCCGCGGTTGAGCTCGGTGAGACCGCGCGTGCGCAGCTGCTTTGCGGCCGCCGGATTGGTGGGGGTCGCGGCCGCTGCCGGCGCAGCGGGTCGATCGGGAAGCGCGCGCGCGGGCTTTGGCCCTGCCTGCGGCGCGGCCTTCGGCGCCGCGCGCGTCGCCGCCTGCGGCGGGCTGCCAGGAATGCGCAAGGTCTGTCCGGCCGCGATCCGCGTCGGAACGTCGATGCCATTGTACCGTGCGAGCTGATATGTCAGCAGCCGATTGCCCAGCTGCCGTTCGGCGATCATCGCCAGCGTTTCGCCCGGCTTCACCGTGTAAGAGAAGGATTTCGGGCCCAGCAGCTCGACCGGGTCGCGCGACACCGAGTCCCGCAGCAACGCGAGCGACGGATTATTGGGGTCGCGTTTGAGCGAGGCCTTGATGAGCTTACGGGCTTCGCTCATATCCCCTTGATCCAGGAAGCCGGTGATCGTCTCGATCGCCTGTGCGCTGCTGGCCGGCGCCACGGAAGCAGCTGGTCGAGGCCCGGCGGCGCACCCCCCGAGAAAGAGCGATGCGGCGAGCAGCAAGGCCGTCACGGCCCGGCGCTGGGGGATGCCGATAGGATGGGGGGTCACGCGGTCAGCCTTTCGAGTTGCCGCCCTGCAGGGGCGAGACGGAGCATGTCGGCGATGCGCGGAGCGTCGCGCACGAAATTCAGAAAATCGGCCGCCGGCAGGGGTTTCGAGAAGTAGAAGCCTTGGAAGTGCCGGCATCCTTCCTGGAGAAGCCACTGATATTCGTCGGCGGTTTCGACGCCCTCGGCGAGCACCTTGATGCCCAGACCCTGACCCAGGGTCAGGATACTGCGGCAGATCGCCTGGCTGTCCGGCCTGATCTGCACGTCGGTCACGAACTCGCGATCGATCTTGATCTTGTCGAAGCCGAGCTGGCGAAGCGTGCTGAAACTCGAATAGCCTGTTCCGAAATCGTCGATCGAGATCTTGACGCCGAGCGCGCGGATTTCGTCGAACATCTTGGCGACGCGCGCGTCATTGGCGCTGGCGACCGTCTCGGTCAGTTCGATCTCGAGCGCGTCAGGGTCGAGCCCGTGATTGTGAAACATGCGCTGGAGAAACTCGGTGAACTTCGCGCTATGGAGCTGGTTCGCCGAGATGTTGACGGCCACGCGCAGCGGGCCCGGTCCGAGCGCAGCCCATTGGCTCGCCTCGCGCGCCGCGCCATTGAGCACCCACAGGCCGACATCGTCCGCCAGCCCGGCCGCCTCGACGACCGGGATGAAGACCGACGGTGAAACGGTGCCGCGTTCAGGATGATTCCACCGGATCAGCGCTTCGGCCCCCGTAACGCACTGCCAGGTAGCGTCGATCAGTGGTTGAAACAGAAGTTCGAATTCGCCGCGGCCGACGGCGCCGCGCAGGTCCTGCTCGATGCCGTAACGAAACTCCTCCTGCGCGATCGCAGCGGGGGTCAAATCGAAGGTCCCGGCGCCGCCCTCCCGTGCGATGGCGAAGGAAGCGAGTGTCTGAGCAAGGAGAGTCTGCGGAGAGTCGGTCGTCTCCAATCGGGCGCAGCGCGCGGAGATGAGCGGAACGATCTCTTGCGTCCCCACCGTAATGACGCTGCCGAGCGCATAGACCAGCGCTTCGACTTCGCCGCGCGCGGCATCAATCCCGACGTCTTTGCCATACCAGATTGCAAATTGAGCGCGGTCGACGTGCGCCACGAACCGGCCTGGCGGGAGCATTCGGACGATGCGCCGCACGATGGCGGTCAGAATATATTCGGCGAGATCGGGATTGAAACCGGCCAGGCGATCAAAGTCAGCAATTTCGATGGTGCCGAGCATGCCGATCCGCTCCTCGCTCATTAGTTCGAGAAGCGGCTCGCGTGTGGGAAGGCCGCTAATCGAATGGCGCTCACTGAGCCGCCGCTTCATGGTCGAGAGCGCAAGCTCGACACTCGCGGCATTTTCCGCGAGACGATCCGATATCTCTTCCTCGCGTCCCGTTGCCGACAGCGCCTCGAGACGCCGCGACAGAAGCCAAAGGCGCTGGTCGTGCCGCCAGGCGTTGCCTAGCCAGCCGAGGGCGACAGAGAAGGCAATGACCGATACCGGCAGCAAACCCACCGACAGCCAGTGGAGCAGGCACGCCAATGACACGAAGAGCAGCGCTATCGCGGCGCGCCGTGCCAGTGTTGCAAAAGGAACTCTATCCGCGACCATCCGGCGGGCGTATTTTCCAAGAGATACTAAGTTCTTAAATGCCGGAGGAAGTCTGTCCCTCGGCGGGACACACAATCTCGGAGCTCTCGGGCACAAGCTTGATGTCGAATCGCGCGCATTTCCGGCGTTTGCCGCGCTCGCTGGCGGATAATCAGAGCAGGCAGACAGCCCACTGGCCGCGGCGCGGCTTAATCTAGGTTATGACGTTTTTTTGGCAGAGGAAAAAATTTCGCCCGCGATCGTCGGGCGACCAGCACGTTTGCTGGCACGATGGCCGCTACTGTACGGCGAGACTCTCGCTCATTAAGGGGACGGTGTGACGAAAAAGCCGATCCTTTACAGCTTTCGCCGCTGTCCCTTCGCGATGCGCGCGCGCATGGCGCTGATTATAAGCGGCCTCATCTGGGAGCATCGCGAGATATCGCTACGCGGCAAGCCCGCTGCGATGCTGGCGGCTTCGCCCAAGGGCACGGTGCCGGTACTCGTTCTGCCCGACGGGAGCGTGATCGACGAGAGCCTCGAAATCATGCGCTGGGCGCTGGATCGTAGCGATCCCGAGGATTGGTTGGTGCGCTGCGATCCGGCGCTCGTCGCAAACTATGACGGTGCGTTCAAGCATCACCTCGATCGCTATAAATATGCGGCACGCTACGGCGAAGACCCGTTCCGTCATCGCGCCGCTTGTCTGGCTATCCTGTTCGAGCTCGATCGGCGGCTCGGCGGCGCTGAGTATGTCAGCGGACCATCGCGCGGATTTACCGACATTGCGATCTTCCCGTTCGTCCGTCAGTTTGCCGGGGTCGACCCGGTCTGGTTTGAGGACAATGCGCCCGGTGACGTGAAGCGATGGCTGACATCGCTCGTCGGGTCAGAGCTGTTCGAGCGAGCGATGATCCGGTTGGCGCAATGGTCTGACTACGAGGACGTCGGCGGCGAGACCTAATTGTCCTCCCGCTGACATTCCACAACCCAGCGCCCATATAGGGCGCATGACTTTTGCTAAAATCGTGAATGGAGCCAGTCTCAAGCCGCGCTCCGGGGAACCGCCGAAAAAGATCGTCCTGCTGCTCCACGGCTTCGGTTCTAGCGGAACGGACATGATTGCGCTTGCGCCGGCGTGGCAGGATGCGCTCCCTGACGCGTTGTTCCTGGCGCCGCACGCGCCGCAGCGTTGCGGCATGATGGGAGCGGGGTATCAATGGTGGGGCTTGTCCGGTTTCGCGCCATCGGCGCTTGCGGCCGGCGCTTCCTCGGCGGCTCCGGCGATCGACGCGCTAATTGATCGCAAGCTCGAACAATATGGGCTGACCGAGGCGGACCTGGCGCTCGTTGGTTTCAGCCAGGGCACGATGATGGCCCTTCAGGTCGGATTGCGCCGGCCGCGACGGGTCGCCGCAGTGGTTGGATATTCGGGTATGCTGACGGGGACATACGGGCTTGCCCGCGACGATGCTCCGAAGCCGCCGGTTCTATTGGTGCATGGGACCGCAGATGCCGTGGTTCCGATCGCGGCGCTGCATATGTCCGAGAGCGAACTTAAACGGATCGGGGTCGACGTCACGACCCATATTTCTTACGGTGTCGCCCATCATGTCGATCCCGTCGGCCTTCGCCTCGGCCGCGATTTCGTGGCGGATGCCTTCGCTTCTACGCCGTGAGCATCGCCCTAATTCAGCTTCGTATTGCGCCGCTGATCGGGCCGGCGGCCCTTTTCAGCGGCGTGCAACTCTTTCGATCGTTCGGCGTTAGCGAACTGGTCAAGACAGGGAGACTTATCATGAAGAAGCTTTTCATCAGCCTTGCCGCTACCTCCGCGCTGGCGCTTGGCGCTTGCCAGAGCCCGGCCGCGGACAAGGTCGAGGACCAGGCAGAAGCCAAGGCCGACGCGATCGACGAGCAAGCCGACGCGATGCCCGAGGGTCCGGCCAAGGAAGCCATGGAGAAGAAAGCCGACGTCGTCGAAGAAAAGGGCGAGGAAAAGGCAAACGCCATGGACGATAATGGCGAGATCGCTCCGTCCGAAACCGGTGTCGGCGACACCCAGAAAAAATAAGCCTGCCTCCCCTAAAGGGCAGGGTGAAGGGCGCCGCTTGCGGCGCCCTTCTTCGTACCGGCATGTAGCTATCGCGCCGGTCGCACGCGAATGGGGGTATAGCCGCAAGTAAAGGCGAGAGGCTTTTGCAAGGTGCTTGGTATAGTGCGATTGCCTGCTCGCCTCATTAATGTCATCGCGGTGCGCGTCGCGCCACCCGGTTGCCGCTTTCAGCGATCGCGCCTTGGCTTTTGCCAGACTGTCCGCGACGACAAAGACATTTTTGTGCTTCTCGAGGAACTCGTCCTCGGCATAGCCACCGAGATTGCCATAATGGAGGCGCTCCGGCCCGGCAAAGGGTCCGGCGCGCAGACGGGTATCATAGCCGTCGACCTGATCGATCTCGACCCAGCAGTCGATATGGAAACTTTTGGGAATACCCCGCCATAGGCAGCGAAGGTCGTCACAGGTGGACGAGTTGGGGTCGCTTGTCGCAGCGTGCGATGGCGGCAGCCGTTGACGATCGAACAGCTGATCGGGCAACTGGCGCTAGGGCAAAAGGGCAATGTAGAATGGCTGACCGGATATTGATCGTCGAGGACGATCCTCTGATCTCGATGATGATCGAGGATTTCCTCGACATCCTCGGCAAACAGTCGGCGGGAGTCACGCAAACAGTCGAAGCCGCACTCGAATATGTCAGGCGAGGCGGCTTCGATGCTGCAATCGTCGACGTGCATCTCGCGAATGGCGAAACGGGGGAGCCGATTGCAGCAGCTCTGGCCGAGGCCGATATTCCCTTTCTCGTTGCCACCGGCGGCTACCTCGGCAGCGATCCCGTTTGGGACGCGCGCCCCAAGCTCTCCAAGCCGTTCAACCTCGCCGCGCTCGAGGCGGCCCTGGACGCGTTGTAATCGCAGCAGGAGAGCGGCAAGTCAGCGGCACATAATCGGAAGATATCGATACGTCTCTATTGGCCCGTGCCATTCGTTATATTTTGTCCGAAACTATTCTACATTCCTGGGAGCGCTTTTCGCGAACAGTCGTTCCTGATCAACGTACGGGCATTGCTCGGGTCGAGCATCGCCGCCAAAGCGAATACGTCAATCGCGAATCTTGCAATTTCCGCTGATCCGAAATTATATGACACCGGGACCGCATGATGCTGATTCAGGTTGGCAATATGGCGAATACTCGGTGCACCCTGAGCGCGAGGCAAGCGGCGCCCTTCGCTCAAAATCTGTTTAAACTGGACCGCGGTAATGGCTGACGGTCGCCCTCTTATCCGCAAGCTCGAGGCGGTCGAGCCGCTTACCCAAGACGAGATCGAAAGGGCGATCGCGCTCTGCCGCTCGGTCAAAACTGTAGAGAAACGCTCCGACGTCGTTTCCGCCGGCGATCAGCCCGAACATGTTCATATCGTGCTCGACGGTTGGGCTGCTCGCTATACGGTCCGCGCGAACGGATCGCGGCAGTTCACGGCCTTTCTCATTCCGGGAGATTTTTGCGACATTCAGGTGATGAGCCTCGATCGGCTCGACCACGGAATTATAGCGCTTACAGACTGCGTGATTGCATTTGTCGAGAAACAGGAAATGGAAGAGCTCGGCCATTCGACTCCTGGAATATCGCGCGCATTGGAGCGCTCGACCCTGATCGACGAGGCTATCCTCCGGCGCTGGATCGTGAACGTGACTTCGGGCGACGCGTTATCGACCGTTGCGCATCTTCTGTGCGAAATGCATGTACGGCTCCGCGCCGTCGGTCTCGTCGATGGCAACGCGTTCAGCCTGCCACTCACGCAGGAAGAACTGGCAGAAGCAACCGGCATGACGGCGGTTCACATGAATCGCACCCTCACGCGTCTCCGGCAGGAGGGGCTGATCGAACTTCAGGACAGGATGCTTCTCATTACCGATGTCGCCGCGCTACGTGAGCTTTGCGGCTTTGATCCCAATTATCTCCATCTCTTAGCTGATGACGCGGGTCCCTAGGTCCTGGTCGACCTTAACGAGCGTATTTCGCCACCGGCCGCATTATGTGGTCGCGTGCGACAAGGCACAATTGGCGGTTTATGTCCTGGCGCGTGCTGCTGAGACGCTGGCTAGGCTGCTTCGTCGGGTGACGACACGGAAGAAGGTTTTGGTTTGCCGGCGCGCGGGAGTTTACTACTCTGCCAAGATGAATCCAGCCAAACAGCTTCAAGGCCGCGTGCGTGCGGATCTCAAACTGGCGATGGTTCAGCGCCGCACAATTGAAGTTCGGGCGTTGCGGACGCTCCTTGCTGCAATCGATGACGCTCAGGCGGTTCCCGTAAGTCCGGAGCAGGACAAATATGTTGTCCGATCATTCGGCGACCGAGGTGTCGAAGTGCCGCGCCTAGATGTGAGCAGCGACGCCCTCCAGACCCTGTTACAGCGAGAGCAGAAAGAGCGCGTCGATCTTGCCGAGGCGATGGCCGCGCGCGGGCAATCAGAGCTCTCAGCAGCATTGAACGAAGAGGCGGCCGTGTTCGCGCGCTATCTGGTGAGCCGCTGATAGTCCTGGGCCGAAGGTGTCTCGTTTTCGAGGTGGCAAGCGGGCGCACCCTGCGCTGGCTTTGATCCGACGGTAGCAGGACTCGTGCGCTCAGGGCGCGAGGCCGACGATGATCGGGCAATGATCCGAATAATGTTTTTCACCGGGTGCGTAAGGCGTCTCGGCGAAGCTTCGAAAGGCCTCGCCCGCGCGCTTGTCGAGCACGATATGGTCGATAAAGCTATCGTAGCGCGGATCGCATTTTGGCGAGATGCCTTCATCTGCCAGTCGCAGATCAGCGGCGGCGGGATCGCTATCGTCGATATCATCCCAAAGCGGATCGCCCGGCAGGCCGAGGCGGCGGTTCCAATCGCCGAGGATCGCAAAGCGAGCGGTCCCGGCGGCAGCGGCGTCAATCCACGCCTCGAGCTCGGGCCATTGCGCGAGCAGGACCGGACAAGCCTTCGCGTCACGCCCGGCGAAACATCCCGATTTGAGATGGACCCCGAGCAGTCTGATGGGCGCCGCGGCGGCGGGACGCAGCGTGATGTCGACGCCCGAGCGGAGCTGCGGGTTGCCAAGCGCGAGCGCGATCACATCGGCATGGCGATCGAACGACACGCCTTTGCGGATCGCGAAGCCGACCGCTTGCCGTAGCACTTTCTGCGTCGGATATTTACCTCCGCACGTCCCGCTCGGCGCGCCGGCGCGGCTTTCCATGACGATCACGAACCGGGCAGGGTCGAAGATGCGCGCTGCAGCTGCTTCATTTTCCGCCTCCTGGAACGCGATCACGTCGGCTTCGAGACCCTCGGCGATGCGGCGCATAGCCGCATAGTCGGTGTCACTGCGCGGGTTGCAGCCCGCGCCGTTCTTCTCGGCCAGAAATTCAAGGTTCCAGCTCGCGAGCCGGAGGGGCGTTGTTTGCGGCTTTGGCACAGCAAGCGGCGAAGAGGATGTGCCGGCACAGGCAGCGAGGAACAGGAGAGCGGGAAGGGTAAGGCGGATGAGCATTGCCCGCTTGTGGCGCGAGGCTAGTCGGCGATCAACGGGTGTGTGACCGTCGGAACCATCGCGGCGATTCTTCGTTGGAAAGCCGTCAACATATTTCAAAAAAGAGGTTGGCAGACCGGTTGCTGCGGCACCTGCTGGAGCAGGCCGGAGCGCTCTAAAAAGGGAGACTGTCATGTTCAGATGGGCCATCATATTCGCGGTCGTCGCGCTCGTTGCTGCGCTGCTTGGTTTCGGCGGGATCGCGGGACTTTCCGCCGACTTCGCCAAAATCCTTCTCGTTGTCGGCGTGATCCTTTTCATCGTCGCCTTCCTGTTCCGGGGCAAGCGAACGCTTCCCTGAACCACCAGCGACCATGCGCTATGCGAGACAGGGGGCGGCCGTTTGGCCGCCCCATTTTCGTGGGCGCTGGCGCGCTGCGGCCCAGCGCCCTATAGGGGCTCTCCGCCAGGGGATTGGCCCCGCGGCGAACAGGGAGTTTTCTTATGAACCACGCCGAACTTTCGGACAGCGTCGCAGCATCGCTTGGCCTTACCAAGGCGGAAGGCAAAAAGGCCGTCGACGCCGTTTTCGCCGCGATCACCGACGCCGCCGGCAAAGGCGAGGAAGTCTCGGTGAACGGCTTCGGCAAGTTCAAGGTGAAGGAATCCGCCGCACGCGAAGGCCGCAACCCTTCGACGGGCGCGGCCATCCAGATCGCCGCTTCGAAGAAGCTCGGCTTCTCCGCCGCCAAGGCGGTCAAGGATCGCCTCAACGGCTGAGCCGGTGCGCCCCGCCGTTTTCCGGCGGGGCGGCCGCAGCCTTGCAGCGCCCGCACGCTCGGCCAGTTCGGGCAGCGCAATATGTAGTCCGTCCGACCTTTGGGGCCGCATGCCGCGTTCGGGCCCTTATGGAGATGGAAAAGCGAAGCCGGGCGGCAACATCGGCGCCCCTCGGGCATTGTCTGGATAGCTAAGGAGTATCCAGCATGGCCGACGCCCCTCTAACCGATTGCCGCATCCTCATCATCGCCGCCGACGGGTTCGAGCAATCCGAGCTCGAAGTGCCGCTCGAGAGGCTCAAAGACGCCGGGGCCGAGGTCGACATCGCCTCGATCGACGACGGCGAGATCACCGGCTGGGACGAGGATGACTGGGGCGACGACGTCGATGTCGACCTGCGCATCGCCGATGCGAATATCGACAATTACGACGCGCTCATACTGCCGGGCGGCCAGATCAACCCAGACCTGCTCCGCGTCGAGCCCGAGGCGATCGCGCTTATCCAGGGCTTCGCGAAGGCCGGCAAACCTGTCGCGGCAATCTGTCATGCACCATGGCTGCTTATCGAGGCCGGCCTCGCGTCGGGACGACGCATGACAAGCTACAAATCGATCCGCACCGATGTCGCCAATGCAGGCGCAACCGTCGTCGACGAGGCGGTGGTTGTCGACGGCAATATCATCACGAGCCGCTGCCCCGATGATCTTCCCGCTTTTTGCGACGCCATCATCGAAGCGCTGGTTAAGGCTGACGCGTCGGTCTGATCCGGCCCGTCTCGGGCGTGGTTGGACGGCTTGTGGAACGTCGTGCGACGCGCCAGCGCAAGGCCACGGCAAGACCCTCTGCGAGGTCGCATGCTGCTCACTTTCTCGCCCCTAATCTGACCAGATCGGCTTGCCGCTAACCGGATCCCTGCTTGGCAGCGGCATCTGCCGCATCCGTGCCCATATGGCATCGGTCGGCGCTTCGGTTTGTACGTCCCACTCCATTCCTGCGGGATAGCCGCCAACGACCCCAAAATCCTCGGTCGCATCGATCCGGCAATGGCCGGTGCCGACCGGGAGAATGAGCGCATCCCCCGCGGAGACAGCGACATTTTTTCCGTCGGGACCGCCGAGCCGGAGCGTTGCCGTGCCCGCGTAAACGCCGAGCGCCTCGTGGGTAGTAGAATGATAATGATGGTAGTCGAAGATCGTGTCGCGCCATTGCGGCGGCCAGCCATTGTCCGCGAACAACGTTTCGAAGTGCTCCGCGGCAGATTTTCCCTCGTCCTTGACCACGGTTCGGTGCAGGATAACCGGCAGACGCTCGTTATTGGGGACCCAGCCCTTGCCGTGCAAGATGAAAGTCTCTGGATTGGTCACACTGGCTCCGTGAAGGGTCAGACAGCCGCGTCGCGGCGAGATTAATATGTACCCGCGGGGCGGGGGGGCAGCCGGGCTCGCGGCTTGCCGCCGAGCCGCTCAGGGGGCAGGGAGCTTAACCTCGGGCAAGGCGTCGAGCCGGGCCCTGGTCATCACGGTCTGAAGGTTCGTGTCGTCGCCCTTGACCACCGGCTTGAGGCCGAGAATCGGCACGTGGACGTAGCGATCACCGGGGCCCTCGAGCTCGACGAGCAGGCGGTCTACCTTTTGATCAGGGTCACGAAGCACCTGCGCGACTTCGCCAAGCTCTTTACCGTCGGTGTCGACAAGATCGGCGTCGAGAAGCTGCGCTTCGCTGAGCCCAAGTGCGGCGGGAAGGGAGCCAGCCACGGTAGCGCTGGTTTCGGTCGCCTTTTCTAGCTTTTCTTCCGCCGCCTCATTGCTGTCTGCGCACGCGGCGAGGAGACCGAGGGGAGCTGCGATGATGATCAAAGAACGCATTTCAATTCCTTTCGGGATGAGCGGGTAACGCACGTTACTGCCGCGCGGTTGCGAGAGCCGGAGTGAGGGGGCGGCGCGCAATTCCAAGGACCTCCCAGTGGAGCCGCCTTCGCAACCCGGGGGAGGCGGGTGCGTTCCCTCTCAAAGGAGTGAGGTCATGGCAGATGTGGTGAACGCAGCGGGTAGAGACGAGGCGATCTGGGACGAACCTGGCACCTTGACCCGGACGCATGATGAAGGCGGCGGCGCGGAGCTTCCGCCTCTCTCCGAGGATCTCCGACCTCCGCGTCCGCTCCGCGAGATATTGCCGACTTTCGTCGCAGCCTCTCCGGCCGAGCGCGAGCGATACAGCCTTCTTCTCGAGAATGGCCAGGCATTCTCTGCCGCCGATATTGCGCAGTTGCTCGAGCGCCCGGACTCGCCCTTCCGCTGATACGGCATAAATTTATTTTCTTGAGGGAACGCAATGACCTGTCCGGCGGTTTGGGCGGGCAAGGCCTCAAAATGAACCGCGATATTCCCTCCGATCCCCATAAAGCGCGCCGCGTAACCGCGCCGCTACCGCACCCGAGCTGGCGGCACGTCGAGCCGCCTCGTGCGAAGCGGAAAGCGATCAGCGCCGAGGAATTTTGGAAGCGTCTCGGCCTCTGACTTTTTGGCCTCGCATTCAGCTTGCTTGGCTGCTGACCAGCTGGAGGAGCATAGCGTGGAGGACCATGACGCCGTCATCGAAGCCGAAGCCACGCTCCGCGCCGCGATGCTCGCGAGCGATGTCGCCGCGTTGGACGCGCTTCTGAGCGATCGGCTCTGTTTTACCGATCACGCCGGCAACCGCCTCTCGAAGGGCGACGATCTGGCGGCGCACCGCTCGGGCCGGCTCCGGATCGAGACGATCGACCCGGTAGGCTTGCCCGACCTTCGGATGTGGGGCGATTGCGCGACGGTGTGTCTGACCGTCGATCTCGCCGGCCTTTATGACGGCAACGCCTTTTTCGGGCGTTTCGCCTATTCGCGGGTCTGGAGCTGGGATGGCGGGCGCTGGCGGGTCATCCTCGCCCATTGCTCGGCGCTCCCCGCCACGCGCTGACGGCTGCGTTGTCAGCGCAGGCTGCGGAAGGTGATCGACCAGCGCGGTTCGTCCATGGCGGCGATGCTATGCTCCCATTCGTCGCGCGCTTCCCCGGACAGGTGATAGATAGAGCGCGGAGCAAGATCGCGGCGGCGGTACGCTCGAACTTCGCGCCTTGCCGGCGGCGAAACCGCATTGCCGCCGGCGCGCCCAGCGACACGCCAATGACATGCTCGAATACGGGCCTGTCCTTGTGCCAGCCGATCCCCGCGCCGACGCCATATTGGATCAGCAGCACCTGCGCGAGCGCGTCGGGATCGAGGCTCGCGAACGACGCGGCCCGCCGGCGAAGCGGTTCGATCCAGCCGGGTATCGCTTCGCCAGGGGCGAAGCGTCCGGTCTGGAAATCATAGGTCCATCCGAAGGAGCGCGTCAGCCTTTTCCCTTCCCACTGCTGGAACTGAAACGGCGTGAGCTCTGCGGCTTTGATGCGATCGATGAGCGCGCTCTCCTCGTCGCGGCTTACCACATCATCGGCATAGCCAAGCCCCGGCAGACGCGCTGCCCCGAAGAGGTCGCCTTGCGGCGCGCGACCCCGCGCGGGGCGGAGGCGATCCTGGCCGTTCACAGCGGTAGCGCCGCCTGCGCGCGCAGGGGCTCGACGAAAAAAGTATGCCGCTGGGGTTCGGCGAAAAAATGGTCATTGGGAAGCGTGCCGTCGAGCCAGCCCATGACGTCGCGACGGGCGATGACGACGCCATGACGCGACTGATACGGAATGATGTCGGCGCCCGCGGGGATGGTGAGGATCCGGTAGGAGAGCGGCCAGTCCGCTAGCGGCGGATCCCATATGGCGGCAAGATAGAAGAAATTGCCGCTGTCGAGCGTTACGCGGTAGCGGTGATTGCCGCTACCCATCCGGAATTCGGACGCCGGGATCAGGCAGCGGCGGGCAGGGAAGGCCCGGCCTTCCGAGCGAACGAAGCGATAATTTACGCCGTCGTTGAACCTCGGGTCGGAACCCCATACCGCGTTGACCAGTTCGGTCCTCGTTGGATTATCGGGCTTGCGCCGGACGAGCATCCGCTCGCGGCCCTCTTCAGCTTCGGGATCGAAAGGGGTTGGCGAAAGGGTCACCTCTGGAACATAATGGGAACAACGATGAGTCGCAAGTGCCAGGGGACCGCACATGTGCAATGATTACCGGCTCGAGGTCGATATTGCGTCGATTGTCGAAGATTTTGACGATCTCGAGATCAATATCGACACGCCCGAGGGGCTCCCGAACGTGCCGGCACGCGAGGATATCAAGATCACGGACATCGCGCCGATCGTGAAAAGCAGCGACGGCGCGGCCGCGGGGTCGCTGGTCAACCGGCGCTGGAGCTGGCCGGGGCAGGGCGGCAAGCCGGTCTATAATTTTCGCTCGGACGGGCGGGACTTCGTTGAGAGGCGGTGTCTGGTCCTCTGCGATGGCTTCTACGAGTTCACAGATCCGGCCAACAAGAACCAGAAACGGCTGGATAAATGGCTGTTCACGCTGAAGGGCCACCGCTGGTTCTGCATGGCTGGTATCTGGCGCGAAGTTGCAGATGGCGAGGCCTTCACCTTGCTGACCATGGACGCCGGCCCCGATATCGCTCCCTATCATAACCGGCAAATCATCCCTCTCCCACGCGAAAGCTGGGCGGACTGGCTCGATCCGCGCGTACCGTCGGGGGACATTTTGACCTGGCTGCCCGAAGGTCGCCTTGACGTCAGGCAGGTTTATGGCAATCCGCCGGCGCAGGGAGCTCTTGCGTTATGAATGAAGAGGATGGTCTAGAGCGTTTCGTTTCCGCGCAGAAAGACGTGTATGCGCGCGCGATTGCTGAAATCCAGCGCGGGACGAAGCGCACGCACTGGATGTGGTTTATTTTCCCCCAGCTTGTCGGACTTGGCCGAAGTGCGGTGGCGCAGCGTTTCGCGATTGCGGATCTTGATGAGGCGCGGGCGTATCTTGCGCACCCGTTGCTCGGCGCGCGTTATGTGGAGTGCGTCTCGACGCTGCAGGATCTGATCGGGCATGACCCGGTGGCGATTTTCGGTCAGGTCGACGCCAAGAAGTTGCGCTCGTCCCTGACACTGTTTGAGGCGGCGAGCGCACGTCCACTGTTCGGGGCCGCGCTCGAGCGCTGGTTCGGCGGCGAGCGCGATACAAACACGCTCAGGCGGCTGGCACGCGCCGCAAGCGAGATTTGACGGTCGGCATTACCCAGCTTACGGGGTCGGCAGCGTTAACATCGTAAAGTGGGCGGCCTGACGTCTGATCGTCCTGTACCGCAAGCGGTGTGGTTTCCGGACTTGGCCTCGGCCATCGAGGTTTCGCGCATTTAGCTGGCCCTGCTTGGCTGGTAATGGAGAGCCGCCGCGACAGGGACGGCCTTTCGCTTTCGGGCATAAAGATGGACCCGCCGAAGCGGGTCCAAGTTGCCGTGACGATACGGCGATGGGTTCGTGCATTGCAGGTGACGGGAGTGCCCGTCGTCGGCGGCGTGCCGTCAAACAGAAAACTGCCGAAGTGTCTGGAAAGTTGCGTAGATTATTTGTGCGCCTTCATGAAACCTTTGTAAGTGTGCGGTGTTGTCACCTCGCATGCGCGATTGATATCTTCGGATAATCCCTTCGTGTGTGCGCGCATTCGCGTGTCGCCGTGGGGGCTCGATACCCGCGTCTCAGTCGAGCCTCTCCGGCGCACGCATTTTCACAAAAATCACCTTCTTTCCGTGGCCTTCGCGACGTCGCTTTTCGGGACAAGGATCAATGTGCGCTCCTCGACGCGCCACGATTGCAACTGCGACAGAAAATTCATGCCAAGCACGTCGGTGTTTCCCATGCCTGGCGAGACGACGACCTTGAGCCCTCGCGCCTCGATGCCCCCGATCGACAAATTGTCGACCCGTCCCGCATCGGCGCGCACCGTTCCGTTCGCCGTCTGCATCAGCATCGGCACCAGCGTGGCATCGGTATCGACGCTCGCGGCTCTGGCCGTCCCGACCGACAGCGCCGTCACCGTCGCGCCGCTGTCGATCAGCATGCGGCGCTCGGTCCCGTTGATGCTGGCATTCGCCCAGAAATGGCCATCGGCGGCCATCGGGATGCGCACCACCTCGCCGACGACCTGCTGCCGGTCCAAGCCCAAGCTTGCGGTGATGCGCGATAGTTTGGGATCGAACGGCGCCTGCTGAAGGACGAGGTAAATGCAGAAGGCGAGCAAGGCAAAGGAGAAGAGCGCGCGGATCGCGGGGCCGACATAAGGCAGTTTGAACAGGATGACGAGGATCAGCGCCGCGCCGACGGCGATGACGGCGAGCGTCTGGCCGGAAAGAGCGGCGGCAAGGTCGGAGGGGATGGGCATGATATTCTTCGGCTTTAAGGGGCGCGGCATGACGCGGCGCTGAATGATCCACAGGCGCTTGCCTCAGGCAGCTTGACGGCCTGCCCGACTCAATGGAACATATAGAGAACATTTGAGTCGATGTCCCTATGAGCGCCGCATCTTTTTTTCAGCCCCGGCCGAGCGCCGAAGAGCTTGCCGCACTTCGCACGATGGTGGCCAGCGTCGCGTCCGCGCGCGGCCCGGTGCTGCCCTTCGGCGTCGCGCTGCTCGATGACACGCTCGCGGGCGGCGGCCTCGATGGCGCAGGCCTGCACGAGATTGCGGGCGCGTCGGCGAGCTGGAGCGACGATGCGGCAGCGACCTTGTTTGCCGCGGGGATCGCCGCGCGCTTCGCGGCCGACCCAGGTGTGTCCACGCTTTGGGCGCTCACGCGCTTCGATCTCTACGCGCCGGGGCTTGAGCAGGCCGGGCTCGGCCCCGAGCGCGTGCTCTGCGCGCAGGGCCGCCACGACAAGGAACTGCTCGCGATGTGCGAGGATGCGCTGCGCGACGGCGCGTTTGGCTGTGTCGTCGCCGAGGTTAAAGCCGCCGACCAGACCGCGACGCGGCGGCTGCAACTCGCGGCCTCGGAGGGGCAGACGCCAATGCTGCTTTACCGGCGCTATCGGCGCTACGGCCAGTGCCCGCTCGCCGATCCTTCGCTCGCGATGACCCGTTGGCGGATCGGCGCGCGCGCATCGACGCCGCTCGCTACGCCGGGGGTCGGACGGGGGCGCTGGATAGTCGAACTTGTCCGCCAGCGCGGCGGGCCGCCTTTCTCCCTCGAACTGGACGCGTGCGATGACCAGGGTCGCCTCGCTCTACCTGCCGCAGCTCGCGATCGAGCGGCTCCGGCGGACCGAGCCATTCAAGCCGCCGCTTGAGCCGCCGCGGCTGTCGCCGCGCTTTCCCGAACCGGTCGACGACAATCCCGGCGCCTGCTCGGCGCCGCGCGGCGGCGGCTGGCGGCCTGGCGCGCGGTGGGCCCAGGAAGCCGCTGCCGCAAGATCCGAAGCCGCGACCTGGAGACTGCCCGCCCATCAGCGGCCGACGATGCGCGAGCTTGGGCAGCGAAGCGAGGCGGCGCCGCCGGTGTTTCGCAAGCTGCCCGCCGACGATGGCGGTGGACAAGCATCCATCCACCCGGTGCCCATCCGGGCATGGGGGCAGCGACCGATCATCCTAGCCGTCCGCAGCGGCCAGCGCGATATCGTCACCGCAGCCTGTCCCCTGGCGCGCGCGCTTGGCCTGGCGCCGGGCATGGCGCTTGCCCATGCCCGCGCGCTGGTGAGCGACCTCGATATCGGCGCGGCCGAACCCGAAGGCGACCGTGGCTGGCTCGACCGGCTTGCGGTCCATGCGGTGCGCCACTGGACGCCCACGGCGGCCGCCGCAGGCGAGGATGGATTGTGGCTCGATCTTACCGGCACGGCGCATCTGTTCGGCGGCGAGGAGCGCTTTGCCCGGCGCCTTGTCCGCTTTTTGCGACGGCTCGGATTTAGCGCGCGCCTGGCGATCGCCGGCACGCCCGGCGCGGCGCATGCGCTCGCTCGTTTCGGCCGGGATGACGTCATGATCCTGCCCCCGGGCCACGAAAGCGAAGCGCTGGCGGCGCTCCCGCTCGCGGCGCTGCGGCTCGAACCGCAGGCGCTCGCCGCGGCGGCACGTTTCGGGATCGAGCGTATCGCCGATCTTTATCCCATGCCGCGCGGGCCGCTTGCGCGGCGGCTGGGACGCAGCGCGGTTGAGCGCCTCGATCAGGCGCGCGGCATCGCGCACGAGCCGATCGTCGGGGTCGCCCCCGTCGATATGCCGACCGCGCGGCGCTCGCTCGCCGAGCCCATCGCGACCGCCGAGGCAATCGAGCGGGTCCTTGGGGATCTTCTCGCCGATCTTGCCGACCAGCTCGAAAAGGCCGGGCTCGGCGCGCGCGCGTTGGTGCTTTGCTGCGACCGGCTGGACAAGGGCGAGCAACGGCTTGCCGTCGGTACAGCGCGCGCGACCCGCGACACAAAGCATCTGCTGCGCCTCTTCAGGCTGCGCATCGACCGTATCGAGCCGGGGTTAGGGATCGAGGCCATGACGATCTCGGCGCCCCAGGTCGAACCGCTCGCGCCTGAGATGGTCGAAGCGGCGCTTGGCATTGGGGATCGCGCTCGCGATCTGGCTCCGATCGTCGATCAGCTCGTCGGGCGGGCAGGCGAGGCGGCGCTGTTCCGGTTGGGCGCCGTCGAAAGCGATGTGCCCGAGCGGGCGGTGCGGCGCGTGCCGCCGCTCGAAAGTCCCTCGGGTTGGCCGTGCTGGAGCCGCCCGTCACGGCTTTTCGTTCGCCCCGAGGCGCTCCATGGCGTGGTGGCGCTGCTGCCCGATCATCCGCCACGGCGTTTTCGCTGGCGGGGACAAGCCTATCGGGTCGTTGCGGGCGACGGCCCCGAGCGCATCCATGGCGAATGGTGGCGGCGTGCCGGCGAACTCTGGGCGGTGCGCGACTATTTCAAGGTCGAGACCGATAGCGGCGAGCGCTTCTGGATCTTCCGGCGCGGCGACGGGGTCGAAGACGGCACCGGCGACCTCAGCTGGTATATGCATGGGGTGTTCGGATGACGAATTCCTCTGCGATGGCGAGATCGATCCCGAATAGGACCTATGTCGAGCTTCAGACGACGAGCCATTTCTCCTTCCTGCGCGGGGCATCATCACCCGAGGAGCTATTTGCTGCCGCTGCCCTCCTCGGCCACAAGGCGCTGGGACTCTGCGATCGCGGCAGCGTTGCCGGAATGGTGCGCGGCCTATCGGGACAGGAGACGACCGGAGTCCGGCTGCTCGCCGGCACGCGCGTCGATCTGCGCGACGGGCGCTCGCTGCTGCTTTATCCCAAGGATCGTGCGGCTTGGTCGCGGCTGACCCGGCTGTTGTCGCTGGGCAAGGCGCGCGGCGGCAAGCGGCAGTGCTGGCTCGACTGGCCCGATGTTGCGGCCGCATCCGAAAATCTGGTGGCGATCCTGCTGCCCGAAGATGACGATCGGGTGCCGAACGATCTTCGCGAGCTACGCGATGCGTTCGGGCATGACGGCCATCTCGCGCTGTCGCTGCGGCGGCGGCCGGGCGACTTTGCGCGCCTTAGTGCGCTCGACGAGCTGGCGCGCGCTGCTGGTGTCCGCAGCGTCGCCACCGGCGACATTCTCTATCATGCGCCCGAGCGCCGTCCGTTGCAGGATGTGCTGACCGCGATCCGCGAAAAGAAGGTGATCGATGCGCTGGGCTTCCGGCGCGAGCGCTTCATGGACCGGGCGCTCAAATCTCCCGCCGAGATGGAACGGCGCTTCGCGCTCTTCCCCGACGCGATCCAGGCCACGGCCGATATCGCATCCGAGTGCCGCTTCGATCTCGGCGAGATCCGCTACCAATATCCCTATGAGCAAGTGATGGAGGGGCGGACGGCGCAGGAGGCGCTGGCAGCGCTTACCGAGGAAGGTGCGGCACGGATGTTTCCGAAAGGGCTGCCTCCCGCTTACCGGCAGCAGATCGATCATGAGCTGAGACTGATCGGAGAATTGAATTACGCACCCTATTTTCTGACGGTAAATTCGATCGTGGCCGAGAGCCGCCGACGCGGAATTCTGTGCCAGGGAAGGGGAAGCGCGGCGAACAGCTGCGTCTGCTTCCTGCTCGGTGTCACCTCGATCGATCCGATCAAGCATGAGTTGCTTTTCGAGCGCTTCGTGTCGGGGGAGCGCGAGGAGCCGCCCGATATCGACGTCGACTTTGAACATGAGCGGCGCGAGGAAATCATTCAGTGGATCTACGAGACCTATGGGCGGCATCGCGCCGCGCTCACGGCGGTGGTCACGCGCTACCGCACTCGCGGCGCCGTCGCCGAAGTCGGCAAGGCGCTCGGCCTGCCACGGGATTTGACCAAGATGCTCACCGGGCTTGTCTGGGGCTGGTCGGTTGACGGCATTCCCGAAGACCGGATTGCCGAACTAAACCTCAATGCCCAAGACTATCGTCTTAGATTATGTCTTGACCTTGCCCGGCAACTCATTGGAACACCGAGGCATCTGTCGCAACATCCCGGCGGCTTCGTGCTCACCGAGGCCCGGCTCGGCGATCTCGTGCCCATCGAACCGGCGCGGATGGCAGACCGTCAGATCATCGAATGGGACAAGGATGATATCGACGTCCTGAAGTTCATGAAGGTCGACGTGCTGGGACTCGGCATGCTCGGCTGTATGAACCGTGCGTTCGATTTACTGCGCGATCACAAGGGGATTGATGTCGACATGGCCGATTTGCAGGAAGATGATCCGGGCGTCTACGCCATGATCCAGAAAGCGGATACCCTGGGGGTCTTCCAGATCGAGAGCCGCGCACAGATGTCAATGTTGCCGCGGATAAAACCAAGATGTTTCTATGATTTGGTGATCGAAGTTGCGATCGTGCGTCCTGGGCCGATCCAGGGCGATATGGTCCATCCCTATCTTCGCCGCCGCGAGGGCAAGGAGAAGCCTGAATATCCCAAGCCTGAATTGCGCGCGGTGCTCGAGAAGACATTGGGGGTGCCGCTCTTTCAGGAGCAGGCGATGAAGGTCGCAATCGTCGGCGCGGGCTTCACACCGGTCGAGGCCGATCAGCTTCGCCGCGCGATGGCGACGTTCAAGCTGACCGGCGGGGTATCCCATTTTTTCGAAAAGCTGGTCGGCGGCATGGTCGCGCGCGGCTATCCCCAGGATTTCGCCGAGCGCACCTTCAAGCAGATCGAGGGGTTCGGAAGTTATGGTTTTCCGGAGAGCCATGCCGCGTCATTCGCGAAGATCGCTTATGCGAGCTGCTGGATGAAGCATCACCATCCCGATGTGTTTTGCGCAGCGCTGCTCAATGCGCAGCCGATGGGATTTTATGCGCCCGCGCAGATCGTCGCGGACGCGCGCAAGCACGGCGTCAAGGTGCGCCCGGTGTCGATCAATCACAGCCACTGGGATTGCACGCTTGAAGATGACGGCGGCCTTTATCTGACGGTGCGGCTCGGGTTCCGCATGGTGCGTTCCTTGGCCAATATCCACGGTGCGGCGATCGTTGGCGCACGCGGCGATGTGCCTTACGACTGCGTCGAGGATGTGTGGCGCCGCGCGGGCGTACCGCGCGCCGCGATCGAACGGCTTGCCGAGGCAGATGCCTTCCACTGCCTGGGCGAAGATCGGCGGCAGGGCTTATGGAAGGTGCGGGGGCTCGGCGAAGCGCCGCTACCACTTTTTGCTGCGGCCGATGCGCGCGAGGCGAGCTTCAGCCCCGAAGGGCTTGAGCCGATGACGGTTCTCAAGCCCATGACCGAAGGGCGCGAAGTGGTCGAGGATTATCGCATGTTGCAGCTGAGCCTGCGTGCGCATCCGCTGAGCTTCATTCGGCATGAGCTCGACCGGCAAGGGATTGTTCGCTGCGCTGATCTTGCGTCGATCCGTGACGGCCGGAACGTCGAGGTTGCCGGCATCATCCTCGTACGCCAGCGGCCCGGATCGGCGAAGGGTGTGCTGTTCGTCACGATCGAGGACGAGACCGGCATCGCCAACGGTATCCTCTGGCCTGACCGCTTCGACATTTACCGCCGCCAGATCATGTCGGCGTCGATGATCGCGATGCGCGGGCGCCTCCAGAGAGAAGGCGAGGTGATCCACATTATTTGCGACCGCATCGTCGATCATAATGACATGCTCCGCCGCGTCGGGCGGAGCGAGCTGTCGATTGCGCCAGGCCGCGGCGATGGCGCGCGCAACGGGGGCGGCCCCGACTCGCGCGACGCGCCGCTCCGTATCCGGAGCCATGATTTTCACTGATCGGAGCGCGATCCTTAGATGCTATTTTTGGGTTCGATCGGGCCCAGCGACATTAAGATTTGGTGGCATTCGGCGATCCGGCTGCGGCACGTCTCTCCACTCGCGCTATCGCGCATTTAGGGCCTTACTTGCAGCCCCGGCGTCGCCGGGTCGAGGTCCATTCAAAGAGGAGCAGGGACGCTCCGCCGCGCGCGGTGAACAGTGCTCGCTCGATTATGGAGCCGGATCATATGCTCAAAGGCGGTTGCCCAATCGCCATCAAAACTCATTGCCGAAGGATGCTTGTTTTCGCCCCGGCACGCTGAAAGGCGCCACTCCTTGCCGCTTTAGCTCAGTTGGCAGAGCCATCATTCGCAATGATGAGGTCACACGTTCCAGTCCTGTAAGTGCACCGTCCCACGTCACTACAAGACCTCGGACCCCGATAATTGATCGGCTAGCTTCCTGGAGTTTCTCCGCGTGCCAACGGCGTGATTGTTGACGCGGTGCGCCAGTAGCGCTCGGCCTACCACTCCCCATTCTCAGGGTATCGTCAGCGGCGTGAGCGAGCGAGATACCATCTGGTGGGGTGAAACTCGCGCTACGCGGCCAGCACGGACTGACCCCGTAGCGCGAGTTTCAGATCACCGAAGCGCTGCCAGCACAGCATCCGCAAGGGGGGCGCTCGATGCCGGGTTCTGGCCCGTGAGGAGGTTGCCGTCGCGCACGACATGTGCGCCCCAATTGGGCCCCTTCTCGTAGCGTGCACCCGACTTGCGCAAAGTGTCGGCGAGCAGCCAGGGCGCGTTATCGGCGGTGCCCAGCTCGACCTCCTCCTCGTCACTGAACGAAGTCATTGCGCGTCCCGCAAAAGGCCAGCTTCCGTCAGCGTCTCGCGTCGCCAGCAAGGCCGCCTGGCCGTGACACACCGGCGCGATCAGGATGCCGGCGCGGTCCGCCTCCAGAAGGATGCGGCCCATGTCGGGATCCTTGTAGAGGTCTTCGACCGGCCCATGTCCGCCAGGAATGACGATCGCATCATAATTCCGTCCGTCGACGTCGGCGAGGACGAGCGGGCGGGCCAGCCGCTCCGCGATAGCGTCGAGATAAGCGCGGAAATGGTCAACATTCTTTTTCCCGACCACCTCGGGATTCATGCTGTGCTGATCGATTGTCGGAATAACGCCCCCGGGCGTCGCGATGTCGACAGAGCAGCCCTCGGCGATGAACTTCTCGTCCATGACGACAAATTCTTCGGCCCAGACACCGCTTTCATATTTGGACCCATCGGCCCGGGTCCAAGTGTCCGCAGCGGACAGAACGATAAGGATCTTGGTCATCATTAGTCTCCAGCAGGTTGATCATTACGGCCTCACGCCGGGATGGCCTGAGAGTCCTGTTCCGAGGAGAGAACTGGCGACGCGCGCCGAGCCTTGCCCGTGAGGCATCGCTCACGCACAAATGATCGGCCCTATGATGCTGTTCGCCACGACCCTGAAGAGAGGTCTATCTCCTCGGTGACGCCAAATTAGGCCTGCGTCACCTTCCTCACAAAGACTTTGCAACTTGAACGGCCATGCCTAAAAAGCATGGCAAATGGAACTGCGCCACCTTCGCTATTTTGTTGCCGTTGCTGAAACGGGCAGCCTTACCGAAGCTGCGGAAACGCGCCTTTACACCTCGCAACCGTCGCTCAGCCGCCAGCTGAGAGACTTGGAGGCCGAGGTCGGTACGCCCCTATTTGTACGTGGATCACGCGGGGTGTCGCTGACACCTGCGGGACGAATCTTTCTGGACCACGCGCGCCTAACCCTCGCTCAGGCCCGCGAAGCTGTCGCAGCGGCAAGGCGGACGGGCCGTCCAGCAAAGGCGAGCTTTGCCGTTGGCTTTCTCACCGGACAGGAGGTGGAATGGCTGCGCCATCTCACAGCCGTGCTTGGCGACGAGCTGCGGACGACCGATTTTCGCGTAACAAGCGACTTTTCGCCAGCTATCGGACTCGCAGTCCAGCGCGGAGAGATCGACCTGGGCTTCTCGCGTATCGAGCCGCAGCCCGATGTAACCTACAAAGTGATCGGTCATGAGCCGATCGTGGTCATCTTGCCGCGCGAGCATAGGCTCGCGTCCTCGATGGAAATCGATCCACGAGACATCGATCCGCACGCGTTCGTCGGCTACACCGATACGCCGCACGTCCTGCGCGACATTGTCGAGCGCTATTTTCGTGAGCGGGGCCTGACCATGGCGCCCAACCATTTCCTGGACGGCTATGCGACCGGCATATCCCTCGTCGCTTCAACCAGAGGCGTCACGCTACTGCCGGCCTATGTCGAAGCCTTGCTTCCCGCATCGCTGGTCAGCCGGCCTCTCTCCGGGAACGGCCCGGTCATCGAAGTCGCTGCAGGTTATCGTGCCGACAATCCATCGCCGGTCTTGGCGTCATTTCTCCGTAACATCGATCGGCTCATTGCGGTGCGTTCAGCGGAAGCCGATGCTCATTCTGTCGATCGAGCGAGTCTGGATGCGAAGTCTCGACTTCGATAAGCAAGCGAGGGGCGGAACCGCATTCTCCGGGACACGGCTGCCGACTCTGGCCGTGCATCTGAATATTGATTTATGTAAGCGCAACCGCCCGGGAACGGTCTAAGGGTTCCTCGCCAGACTCTCTGCTTGCGGGCTACTTGTGACGCGGCCATGCAGCGAAAAGATCTGTAACTGGCCGAGGGGCAAAAAATGGAATCGGCCAGAATATCGGCGCTGGGGCGCGACGCACGCGCGAGCCGGCTCATCATTCTCCTGTTATCCGTCGGCTTTGCAGCCTTGCTCGCGGCCGCTGTGACGGCCTTTTATGTGCAGCGCCAGAATGAGGCCGATGCGCAAATGGTTGCGCATACTTTGGCGGTCGAGGCCAGCCTCGGAGCCTTTGCAAGCGCCACCGAACGGATGGAAACCGCGCGACGAGGTCTCATTCTCACGCAAAATAGCGCCTTTGCCAAGATAATGGACGAGGCCGAGGCGCGGTCGCGCGGCCAACTCGATGCGATCGACAAACTGATCAGCGACAATCCCGAGCAGCGAATCCGCGTCCGGGCCCTTCGCCGACACCTCGACGCCTATGCCGACCATTATCGCAAGACGCTCGACCTGCGCGGGTCCGGGCGGCAGGCCCTGATCGACAGCTTCTCGACCGACCGTGGCGTTCTCGAGGTGCGCGCTGCGCGGGCGGTCGTCGAGTCGATGCTTGCAGACGAGCTGACCCTGCTCCGCGAGCGAGAAGAGCGGCAGAAGCAAACTCAGCGCCTCTTCACCATGACCCTCATTGGAACTGGCATTCTACTTCTTGTGGTCGCGGTTGCGACCTTGCTCCTCGTTCGTCGCAACCTCGTAGAGCTGCGCAGCTCGCGAGCCGAGCTTCGACGCCTTAATGAAGATCTCGAGGAACTCGTCGATGCGCGCACCGGCGAACTCAAGCGCGCGAACGCTGAAATCCAGCGCTTTGCTTACATCGTATCGCACGATCTTCGATCGCCGCTCGTCAACGTGATGGGCTTCACGGCCGAGTTGGAGACTGCGCGCAAGTCGATCAGGGCTTACCTCGCTAGGGGAGACGCTGAGGGTTGGGGACCACCCGACGCCGAAACGAGATTGGCGATCGAAGAAGATCTTCCCGAATCGATCGACTTCATCCGGACCTCGACCCAGAAGATGGATCGGCTGATCAATGCGATCCTCAACCTGTCGCGCCAGGGTCGTCGTACCCTCGCGCCCGAGACGCTTGATTTGGGAGGCGTCGTGCGCGCGATTATCGCAAGCTTGCAACACAGGATTGACGAGACCGGCACTGCGGTCACCGTGGAAGCTCTTCCCTCGATCGTGAATGACCGCGTCGCGGTCGAGCAGATACTCTCGAACCTTCTTGAGAATGCGCTCAAATATCTTCAGCCGGAGCGGCCGGGCACGATTTTGGTGACCGGAGGCACCGATGTTGGGCGGGCTTGGGTGTCGGTGACCGACAATGGACGGGGCATCGAGCCGCGCGATCACGAGCGTGTATTTGACCTGTTCCGCCGATCGGGCGTGCAGGATCAGCAGGGTGAGGGCATCGGCCTTGCGCATGCCCGCGCGCTTGCCTATCGCCTCGGCGGAAATATCGAAATCCAGTCCGAATTGGGTGTGGGGTCCACCTTCCGGCTGATCCTGCCAGTCGTGTGGCAAAAGGGAGAAGAGGATGACTGACCAGAAACCCGTCAATATCGTGATGATCGAGGATGATGAGGGGCATGCGCGCCTTATCGAGAAGAATATTCGCCGCGCGGGTATCTCCAACACGATCCACCATTTTCTCGACGGGACGTCCGCGCTCGAATTTTTATATGATGCGCCGGAGGGCCCCGCTCGTAACGGCCCGGCGCTGGTGCTGCTCGATCTCAACCTGCCAGACATGAGCGGAACCGATATTCTTGCGAAACTGAAAGCCGATGGCAGCGCGCTACGCCGCACGCCGGTCGTGGTGCTGACGACGACTGACGACAAGGTCGAGATCCAGCGCTGCTACGATCTGGGTTGCAACGTCTATATCACCAAGCCGGTGAACTATGAGAATTTCGCCGATGCGATCCGCCAGCTCGGCCTCTTTCTGTCGGTAATTCAGGTTCCCGACCGCGATCCGGCCTGAGAAATATTCTGTCCCACATTCTGTACATCGATGATGATGATGGCATGCGTCATCTTGCGTCGCGCGCGCTCGGCCGCAAAGGCTATGACGTCAGCCTCGCGGCGAGCGGCGCTGAGGGGGTGGACATGGCAAAAGTCACACCCTTCGATCTGATCGCCGTTGACCATTATATGCCGGGACAGGATGGTCTCGCGACGCTCGAAGCCTTGCGCGCCCTTCGCGATTGTCCGCCGGTCGTCTACGTCACCGGCTCTGATGAGGGCCGCGTTGCGGTGGCAGCGCTCAAGTCCGGCGCCGACGATTATGTGGTCAAATCGGTGGGCGAAGATTTTTTCGACTTGCTCGCGTCCACATTCGATCAGGTGCTCGAACGCGCGCAACTTCGCCGCGCTCGGCTCGAAGTCGAAGCTGAGCTTCGCGCGAGCAACGCCCGGCTCGAGGCCATGCTCAAGGAGGTGAATCACCGCGTCGCGAACAATCTCCAGATGGTGATGTCCTTTGTCGCGCTCCAGTCGAAAACGATAGAAGACCCCGCCGCGCGCGAGGCGCTCCAGAAAACGCAGCAGCGAATTGCGACGGTCGCACAGGTCAACCGCCGCCTCTACACGAGTGACGACGTCGAATTCGTCGCCATGGATGATTATCTGGGGGGACTTTCGAAGGATTTGACCGAGACCTGGTCGAATGGCTCTGCCATCCGCCGCGTTGACGCCGCTGTCGAGCCGCTGCGGATCGCCACGGACAAGGCGGTTGCGCTTGGAATGATCGCGAACGAATGGATCAGCAACGCCTGCAAATATGCCTATGGCGACGGCGAGCCAGGAGAGGTGCGCTTGTCTCTGAAGCGGATCGGCGAGTCTGCGGTCCAGCTTGCGGTGGAAGATGATGGCGCCGGAATGCCGACATCCGGTGTCGCACGAGGAACGGGTCTCGGCACGAAGCTGATCGACGCGCTGGCACGAACCCACAAGGCGGCTGTCGCCTATGCGCCGGTGGAAGGCGGGCGCGCGAACCCCGGCACCCGCGCATCGATCGCGGTCCAGATGCGGCCTGGCGAATTGCGGTCCGCTTGAGAAGACCCGTCATGCCTGTGTGGCCGGGCCCCGATTACGAACGTCATTCTATGCTCGAGGGCTGCCCGGGCAGCGCTTTTGCCGCAGGTCCGCGCGACACGGCGAGGGCCCGCTAGCGTCTTCGCCTCCGGTTGATCATGCGCGTGAAGCGATAGCTTGTTTGTTCGAATTCGAGAGACCGGAAGAAGTTGTGGGCGTTATTGATCATGATGTCGCTCATGATCTCGATCGAACGGCATCCGCTTTTCGCCAGTGAGGCCTCGGCAGCATCAAGAAGCGCGGTGCCGACGCCCCGCCGACGCTGCTCGGCGTCGACGAGAAGCAAGGTGATGCGCCCTATAGGGCCGTGCTGCAGCGTCGGCACGACGGCCCATGCGCAGCAACCGATCAGTGTGTCCTGTTCGGCAACGATAAGACCCGCGCCGGCTTTTGCGATGGCCGCGATATTGTCTCCCAGAGCGTTGCGCCTGGGTGGAGCGGCGAGCTGTCCAAGCAGGCGGCTCAGCGTTTTGACATCGCCTCCCGTCGCGGGTCTCAACCGGACTTCCCGCGCGGGCTCGGGCACCCGATCGACGATCCGAAGAACAGGCTTTGATCTTGGCGGCGGCGGCGGATTCTGGCGTCTTGCCTGCGGCTCGCGCGGCTTGGAGGCGCGTGGCTCGCCGCGTCGGCGAATGGGTTCTTCTCCTTCGTCCTGCGGTGCCGGCCGGTTCTTTGGCTTTGGTGCCGCCGCGGGTTCGCGCTCGGCGGAGAGCTTCCAGCTGCTCACCGCCCCGCCGCGCAGATATTGCGCAATTTCCGCCGGGCTGGCCGTCAGACCCTCCCGTCCGATGCCTAGAAGCGGCTTGCCGCTGGTGTCGGTAAGGCCGAATTTGCCAAAGTCGCCGACCCCCGGCGTTCGTTTGCGCGATCGCAGCAATTTTAGCCCGCGATGCTCGGCAATCGCGCGCAACTCTTCAGCGGTGGGCTCGCGCGCCATGGATCAATCCGACAATGACGAGATTTCAGGGATCATGCTCGTTTGCGAGCGGGCGCCCTCTTCGCAGCGGACTTCTTTGCCGGGGCCTTTTTGACGCCGCTGCTCTTCGTCTTCGCACCACCATCGCCGATCGACTTTTTGAGCGCGGCCATCAGATCGACGACATTCGAGCCGGTCGGGGCCTTGTCGTCCTTCTCGTCGTCGAGGTTGAGCGTCTTGCCTTTCTTCTTGCGCTCGATGAGCTCCCTCAGTGCCTCGACATAGCGGTCGTGAAAATCGCTCGCGTCGAACTTTCCGGTCTTTTTGTCGATCAAGGTCGTGGCGAGGTCGAGCAGGTCGTCATCAGGCTCGCTATCTGCAATGTCGCGGAAATAGCTTGCCGCCTTGTTGACTTCATCGGCATAGCGCAGCGTCTCCATAACTAGCCCGCGCCCGCAGGCTTTTATGCTCACCACATATTCACGCCCGCGCATAGCAAGTTGCCCGAGCCCGACCTTACCCGTACGGCGAAGGGCCTCACGCAATACAATGAAGGCTTCCTCGGCGAGCTCGTCAGCGGGGACGACATAATAAGGCTTCTCGAAGTAAATCTCGTCGATGTCCTCCGCTTCGACAAACTGGGTAAGTTCAAGGGTCTTCTTGCTCTCGAGCTTGACCCCCTCGATTTCCTCGTCGTCTAGCAGGACATATTGGTCCTTCGCATATTGGAATCCCTTGACGATTTCGTCCACGTCAACAGGGCCGACGCCCGGCACGACCTTCTCATATTTGATCCGTTTGCCGGTGGGCTCGTGAATCTGGTTGAAGGCGATCGTCGCGCCGCTCTTCGTCGCCGAATAGACCTCGACCGGAATCGAAACGAGCGCCAGTCTAATCTGACCTTTCCAGTAGGGACGGGCTGCCATGCGTCATTCTCCCTTTCGCGACTCTTTAATGCGCGCTCGTGCCTGTTGTTCCCTCTAGCGGCGGATGCGCGGGCGGGACTGGAGCGTCGATACTGATCCAGTTTACCTTTGCCCGAATTTTCGACTGAAGCGCTCATCGCCTCAGGAACTTCACTCCTTTCGTCCGCGTCTCTTGATCACGGAGCCCATTTTTCCGAGGCCCGACAGGATAGAGGAAAGACCAATGGCAAATGATCAGGACAATCGTCAGAACCAGCAAGGTGGCTTCGGCCAAGAGGGCGGCGCCGGCGCGCAGCCGGACGGGCAGGGCCAGACCAACGCTGGCGGGATCCAGCAGGATCGCGGACAGCAGCAGCAGGACATGAACCCCGGCCAGCAGAACCAGGATCAGCAGGATCAGCGCCAGCAGAATCAGGGTCAGCAGGGCAGCAACGCCGGCGGGAACCAGCAGAACCAACAGGGCGGTCAGACCGGCTCGCAGCAGGGCGGCAGCGACAGCAATCGCCAGCAGGAGCAGGAGGAAGCTGACGGCATCGAAGGCGAGGATGACGACGCAGAAGACGGTATCGAAGGCCTCGACGAATAACCCACGGCGCCTCCTCGCCGGGAAGCCGGGCCGCGTTGCTCTCGCGCGGCCCGGCTTTTTAATGTCGGGAAAGCCGACGCGGCTCTAGTCATCGTCGATCAGGCGATCGAGTTCTGCATCAGCGGCTTCGGCGAAAGCGCTCCTGACATATTCGCCTAGATCGCCGATATCCTCTTCCATTTCCTCGCGGCTGATGCCTTCCTCGCCCGCGTCTTCGACGAGCTGGCGCAGCGCCTCCTCCGCTTCCGCGCTCGGTCCGTCTTCCGGCGCGTAGACGGTGGCTTGAACATTCTCCGATACCCATCGTTCGGCAAATTCGAGGCCGCGTTCGCTCATGGTGCTATCCCTATTCAGTTGGACGTGAGCAGTACCGGATTTTCTGATCTGGCACCGCCGCGCGTGCCAGCAACGACGGCTGCAGGTCCCAGTTCCGGCGAAAGCCCGTTCGAGCGAAGATAAAGTTTCCGGGTCCTGATTGAAGTTAGCGTGGAGGCGTTCAGACGGTCCACCGCGCCGGCAGTAGAATGATCTCGATTGGCGGATGAATGCGCTTCCAGTCCACCGTGGCGAGCACGTCGTTGCTCTCCTTCGCCGCACGCCCGGCCGCGAGCGACCAGGTGATATGATATTGGCTTCCATCGCCCCGGTCGGTGGTGCCATTAATGCGCACGATAAGCGCCTGCACCCCTTCGCCGTCGTCGACCTCGCCTACGATTTCCCCCGATCGCGCCGCAGGAAGCTGGGTCTTTTCATCGGTCCCGTATCGGAGCGTTACATGGTCGGCGACGATCTGCGCGTAGGCGGGTTCGAGACTTTCGAGGAGCCGATCGCGCTCTGTCCCGGGCAACTGCCATCCGACGATGGTGCGCGTCATGGGCGCTTCCGCTTCCGTGCAGAAATGTTCGAAAGTTCGATCCACGCCGGCGCATGGTCGCTCGTCTTCTCGAGGGCGCGCGGGCGCGTATCAACGCCGGCGGCTTTGAGCTGCTTCGCTGCCCGCTTGTTGAGAAGCAGATGGTCGATGCGAATCCCGGCGTTGCGCTCGAACGATTTCCGCCAGTAAGCCCAGAAACTGTAGACGCGCTCGTTCGGGTGAAGGTGCCGGATCGCATCGATCCACCCCTGATCAAGAATGCGCTGATAGGCGGCTTTCGCCTCTGGGGCGAACAGTGCATCCCTTTTCCAATTCTCAGGTTTGTAGACGTCGAGGTCGGTCGGGATGACGTTAAAGTCGCCGCAGGCGACGACTGGCGCATCGAGATCGAAAAGCGACTTGAGATGCGCGTCGAGGCGCGCCAGCCACCGGAGCTTATAATCAAACTTGGGGCCGGGCCAAGGATTGCCATTGGGCAGATACAGTCCCGCAACCAGGATTCCGCCGACGGCTGCCTCGATATAACGGCTCTGGGTGTCCTGCGGATCGCCGGGAAGGCCGCGGCGGGTCTCGTGGATTTCGCCCGCCCGGCTCAATATCGCCACGCCGTTCCACCGGCTCTCGCCATGCCATATTACGTCGTAGCCGGCATCGCGAATGGCTTTCTCGGGGAATTTCTCTTGTGGCGCCTTGAGCTCCTGCAGGCAGACGATGTCGGGCTCCGCCATCGCGAGCCAGCCGAGCAGAATATCGAGCCGGCCGCCGATACCGTTCACATTATAGGTCGCAATTTTCACAGGTCGGGGAGGGCTTGATCGGCGCGGCCCCATCCCTGGAGCCTCTTCTGGCCGGCGCGCTTCAGCAGCGTTTTCGCATCTGTAATGTGGAAGTGCGAAGGTTTGTCGATTGTCTCCATTTCTTTCCACGTGATCGGCGCGGCGACCGGCGCTCCTTCGCGCGCGCGCGCGGAATAAGGCATCACGGCGGTCGCGCCGCGCTGGTTGCGCAGATAATCGACAAAGATGCGGCCCTTGCGCTGAGCCTTGGGAAGCGCCGCAGTGAAGCGGTCGGGATCCATTTGCGCGACGGCGCGCGCCAGCCGGTGCGCAAAATCCTTGACCTCGGGCCATTCTGCGCGCGGCACGAGCGGCGCGATCACATGAACGCCCTTACCACCCGTGAGCATCGGGAAAGTCTCAAGGCCCATCGATTTCAGTACATCGCGGAACTGAAAGGCGGCGGCGCGAACCGCGTCGAAATCAAGCCCGACATCGGGATCGAGATCGAAGACGAGTCGATCGGCCTTTTCGACATCCTCGATTCGGGCGCCCCAGCCGTGAAATTCGATCGTACCCATCTGGACGCATGTCATCAGCCCTTCGGCAGTGTCGAGGTAAAGATAGGGCTGGTCGTCGCCGTCCTTTTCCTCGATCGCGACATGCTTCACCGCCTCGCCGAAGCTGCCGGCATCATGCTTCTGGAAGAAGCACTTCTTGGCGCGCCCTTGGGGACAGCGCACAAGACTGATCGGGCGCGAACCCGCCCAGGGAAGCATGCTTGGCGCGATCGCAGCGTAATATGCTGCGAGTTCGCCTTTGGTCAGCCCCGCTTCGGGATAGATAATCCGGTCGGGGTTGCTGATTGAAACAGGGGAGGCGGTCGTCGCCTCTCCAACGGATGCTTCAGCTTCCATCACGACGGCCTCCGGTTTCTTGTCCTCACGCAGGCCGAGATAGCTCGGATGGCGCAACGTGCCGTCGCGGGTCATCTCGGTATAAGCGATTTCGGCAACCAGCTTCGGTTCGATCCAGTTCCCGCCGCGGGTCTCCGCGGGCGGCGCTTTGACCGTTGGTTCCTTTCGCGCCAGTGGCTTCATAAGCGCGTGCAGGCGGAACAGCTCGGCGGTATCGAAGCCCGTCCCGACCTTTCCCGCATATCGTAACTCGCCATTCTCGTGGAGGCCCAGCATCAGCGAGCGGAATGAGCGCGACGTGTCCGACGGAGTCCAGCCGACGATCACGAACTCTTGCCGCTTAATGCATTTGGTCTTGAGCCAACTCCCCGCCCGTGACCCGATATAACGGGCATCTGCCTTTTTCGAAATAACGCCTTCGAGGCCGGCGGCGCAGAAGCTCTTCAGAAGCGTCTCGCCGCTTCCCTCGATATGATCTGAATAGCGGATATGCCCGGGGCGCTCGCCAAGGACGTCAGCTAGGCGCGCCTTGCGCTCCAGAAGGGGGAGCGATGTCAGATCCTCTCCATCGTGTTCGAGCAGATCGAAGGCGAAGTAGTCGATGCTCCCGGGGGAGGATCTCAGGGCGTTTTGAAGCGCCTGAAAACTCGATCGTCCGTCCGCGTCGAGGACGACCGCTTCGCCATCGATCAGCGCGCTGTCGACCTTGAGCCTTGCCACCTCGGCGAGGAGCGGGCCAAAACGCTCGGACCAGTCCAGCCCGGAGCGCGTATAGGCACGAGCCTTCCCACCTCCAATCGCGACCAAGAGCCGATAGCCGTCATATTTCATTTCATGGACCCACCCGCTTCCCGTAGGCACAGTGTCGACCAAGGTCGCCAGCTGAACCGGTCGGAAGGGCGGGGGCGTGGTTCCCGTCGCGCTCGTGGCGGGTGGCACCGGGCGCTTTGCGGGGCGCATATTGGCGGTCGGCCTTTCCATGGACTCAAACCTGCTCCGGCGTCCGATCGTTCCCGCGGACGGGAGGCGACCGCCTGCGCGTGCTCGGCGCTACAAACATGGGCTTCAAATTCGACATGCGGGACAGCTGGCAGCGATGCGTGACCGCAGCGACGGGAAATGAGCGCCTGCCAGTGCCGCCCGATCGCGATGGCGTCGGTGGTGCCCCGACGCAACCAGGCGCCGGCCCGCGGCGCGTTCGGCCGCCGATCATGCTGACGATCGAGGCGAGCCGATTTCCGGCTCGCGAAACGCTTCGCCCCTGTAAATGGTGAGCGTGATGCTTCCGAGCCCGGCGGCGGGCAAGATTTTGACGCGTTCTTCGCCGATGCCTCGATCGCTCAGAAAGCCTGCCAGCGCACTCGCCTGCGCCTCGTCACCGGCCAGCTCGACGCGGGCCGCCGGCGCTGCGCGAAGCATGATCGCAAGGTCAGCTGCCCGTCCGATCCCTTCCTCGGTCAAGCGGGGCTGTTCCTCATAAAACCCGCTGAACTGAAACTGCGCGCTTTTCCCGGCCCGGCTTTGCAGCCAATCGCCGATCTGTCGCGTCAACGTGCCCTTCGCGGCCACTATGGTGGACCCGTCGGGAAGGGTGGTAAGATTATTTATTGGCCCCGACGGGGGAGCTGCCTCGACCGTCTCGCTGCCGCAAGACTGGAGTGACAGTGCCGCAGCGCCGACCATCGCGACCGCCGACAGCAAAAGCAGAATACGCGGCACTGGAATATCCTTTCAGCCCCCGGACATGAACGCCCGACTTCTCCGAATGTTGCCGATTTCATCTTCGAAGCGTCGCCTACGCTTGCCCTTCCCGAAGCCTTTGCAAGGAACATTGCCGCTTGCCCCCGGTTCTATCGCCATGCCTCCGTCCGAAAGGAATTGCGATGACCAAAGAGACCAAGCCTTCGCCGATGGACCGTCATGAAGCGACCATGGGTTTCGGGCCGATCAGCATCTTCATTCGCAAATTGCTGAACCGCAGCCGCCTGTCGACGCTGGATCAGCAAGCCTTGGCGACGCTGCCGTTCAAGATCCACAGCATCGACCCCGGCACGCGAATCCTGCATGAGGGAGACCGCGCGACCATTTGCCCCATATTGCTCGACGGTTTCGTATATCGTTACAAGGTCGCCGCCGACGGCGGACGCCAGATCGTCGCGCTCAAGGTTCCGGGCGACGCGCTGGACTTTCAATCAGCCTATCTGCACGTTGCCGATCATGACATCCGGGCGCTCACGCCAGCCGTCCTTGCCAATGTTCCGCTGCGCGCGATCGAGGCGCTTGCGGACGAGCGATCGGCGATCGCACGCGCCTTGCTGGTCGACACCATCCTCGAAGGGTCGATCAGTCGTGAATGGCTTCTCAACATAGGCCGGCGCAATGCTGAGGCACGCCTCGCGCACCTTCTGTGCGAGCTTTACTATCGTATCGACGAAATCGCCGGAACTGCTCTCGAAGATTACGAAGTTCCCATCACTCAGGAACAGCTGGCTGATCTCTTGGGACTGACCCCGGTTCATATCAACCGCATGTTGAAGCGGCTTGACGCGAAGGGCGCGATCCAGTCGGGCCGCCGGATCCGGATCGCCAACCTGGCAGCGCTCGAACAAATTTCAGATTTCTCGGACATCTACCTTCATCGCAACAATTTCCCTGCCTTCTGAGTTGAAGATAAGCGCCTGAGATTGTTGGGCCGAGCGAAATCGGGAACGGGTCATGCCACGCTATTTTTTTCACACCAGCGACGGCATTCGCCACATCGACGATGAGGGGCTGGAACTGCCCGACGACGCGGCCGCTCGCCGCGAGGCGGTCCGCTATGGAGGCCATTTGTTGGGCGACGACCCGGAAATGCTCCTCGCCGACAGCGGATTGAGGGTCGATGTGACCGGTGAAGACGGGCGCGTCCGTTTCGCGGTCATGGTTTCGGCGCTGAATGTTCAGGCGATTGCCGATGAAATTGGGGCGATCGCTCTGGGGGGCCGGCAGCGAGAATAGCGAAGAGCTGAGTTCGCTATTGGTACGCCGTTAGCGCGCCCTACCGCAGCGCCATCCGCGCTCGCAACCTTCGCTCGGGCGTCGCGGCGTTCCGCAGGCGCCCGTTGCGATACCTTACCCCGCCATGGACGAGGCGCGCAGCAAGCGCCAGCCAGGAGGTGATGGCGCGCTCGCCGAGCCATAGCGGCGCCCATAGGGCGCCGTCAGCGGCAAAAACGGACGCGCCGCCGGTTTTGCGCCGTCCGATCTCCGCGGTCAGTGCGACAAACGCTGCGGCGGCAAGAAACGCCGGCACCCCGCCGATAAGAAGCGTCGGCGCCACCGCCAACTGCGCCGCGAAGCGACCCGGACGCGCCCACTCGTCATAGGCCTGTCGCACGCGCTGCGAGAAGAAATGCCGGGCGTGCGGCGGGCGCCGCGCGACATAAAGATCAAGCGGTACCGCCTCGCTACCGCCCGCCGCCCGAACTGTTCGAACCATCTCCAGATTTTCGAACAAAACGTCGCCCGAATAGCCGCCGGCCGCCAGGAGCATCGAGCGGCGCACGCCCAACGTTCCTGGCCAATCGCCCCCGGTGCTGCGATTGAGCAGGCTGCGCGCCGTGTCCCAACGGGCGTGCCACGGCAAGGGATGGAAGTAATTCTGCGGCCGGACGATCGCGTGACTTTCAAGCAGAGCGATCATCCGCTCGAGCCCGTTGCGGCGATAGCGTACATCGTCGTCGGCCACGATGACGGACTCGTGGATTGCGGCTTCGACGCCGGTTATGACGCCGCCGACCTTGCCGTTCCGCGTCCGCTTGGCCGGTGCGATGTGCCGTGCGAACGGCCTCCAGGCGCGGGAATGATCGGCGAACACGTCCGGCGCGGAGCCATCGACGATAATCAGATCGTCCACCATTCGCCCCAAACGAGCGAGATAGCCCGTCAAAGCCTTTGCCTGCGAAGAGCTGGCGGCGATTGGCAGCACGTAGCTGCAACGCAGTCGCGCTTCGGCGGTCTGATACAGACCCGTCATGATCCGAGCACCTCGATCTCATAATGGATCGGCTTGAACGTTCCTCCGCAGCTATCATAGGCCGAGCAAGCGGTGAGGCCGACGATCAGGTCCTCGAGCGCGCGCAATCGGACGAAGTCGCCGGCTTTCGTCCCGGGCTTCTCGACCGCAATCTTGCCGTCGGCGCCGACTGGCACGTTCATGAAAATGTTGAAGGCGGTCGAAATGGCGTCCGGGTCGATTGCGTGCGGCGCCAAGGCTTCAATGAGATTGCCATAGCAACCGCGGTGCACGGGCTTGCCCGGATAAAAATGGCGGAACGTTGCCTCGCTGCACGGCGTAAGAAGAAAGTCGTGCACCCCGACACTGTCCTCGATAATTTCCAGCATGGGCCGCGATCGGCTGGACCAGAGGCGATTGCCCGTCGTGAGGCGGATCGTCTCTTCATAATCGAACGTGCGCCCGTTCGAGAGGCCTTCGCGGGCATCCCCGCTCATGAAAGCGACCATGTCGCTGACCTGGCCACCCTCGGGGTCGATGACCTTCATCACCTCGCCTCGTCGAAGCGTGAAGGCCGTGCCGGTTCTCGGGGGAATTTCAATCGTCATTTTGGGCTCGCGGATCTTGGAAGGGACATTTCCAGTCGGCTTCGACCAGACGGCCGCTATATTGTGCGGCTTCGCTCGTCTCGCCGTGACGCGCGAGCATCGGATTGATGCTGCCCGCGAGGTCGGCGTCGCGCGCGAGAATGCGCTCGCGCATGCGTTCGTAGCGGCCTTCTGCCCGCAATCGCTCAAACTGATCGTGGAGATTGAAGACAAGTGCGGGTTTGTCGAAGCGGCGCGCAGGGCGGGAGGACCGGGGATGGAGGCCGATCACGAAGAAGGCCTCGCCGCCGAAGCTCAACGAGAAATGAGGATTGTCCGGATCGGGACACACTCTCGGATCGTAGGGGAGGCCCTTCCACGCATCCTTGTCGGCAAGACTCTGTATGCGCTCCCAGAGCGCTTCTTCAAAGGCTTCCTCATCGAGCCCGCCCGGTCCGTCAAAAATCACCGCGAGACTTCGAAGCCCCGCCGGATCGGCCTTGTAGGCACGCGTCCAGTCCATCAGCGCGCGGTGAATTTCCAGGTCGTTCCAGCTGCTCGTAAGGTCCCGCGCCGCGATGATATGGAGGAGGCCGTTTGCGAGCGCCGATTTCGCGCCGACGCACGGAAAATTGGGCTCGGCGATGAAGGCTCTGAACGGATGGGGCGATGTCGATGCTTCGCTTGTTCGAAATTTGGTTGCCATAGCGTGGCTAACGCAGACCTGTTTCAAATAGCTGCCCGAATTCGCCTTCAATCTCGGACAAAATTGAAGGTGATTTACATGGGTTAAGCCCTCGAACTTCCATTTGCCGCGAAGCGAAATTACGGACTGGCAAATATGGCGGGTGCTCACTGGCCGCACCTCGCCGGCGCTTCGGCCGCTCGAATCGCGAGGATGGACTGGCCGGTTCCGGGCGCGGAACTCTCGGCTTGGCGATGGGTCATTGGTTCGCGGACTTATGCAGGACCGCCTAGTCAACATGCGAGGCGACATGACATCGAAGAAGCTCGAACCTATCGGCGTGGAGAAGACCTGGGGGGTTGCAAGTCTCCCGGGACAGTTCGCCGGCATCGCTGAGGGCATGATCGGCGAAATATGGTTTGACCCGCCTGCCGATGACCCGCTGCTGGTAAAATATATCTTCACCAGCGAACGGCTTTCGATCCAGGTGCATCCCGACGATGGCCAGGCGAGGGCGCGCGGTCTTAGCGCAGGGAAGGAAGAATGCTGGTATATTATCGGCGCAGAACCGGATGCGGTGCTCGGTATCGGGACGCGGGAGACGCTGAACGAAGCCGAATTGGCTGAAGCCGCCCGTTCGGGCGAGATTGAGGCGCTGATGCAATGGCACCCGGTCGAGCCCGGCATGTTCTTTCATATTCCGGCCGGAACGGTGCACGCGATCGGTGCTGGCGTCTCGCTGGTCGAAATTCAGCAGAATAGCGATATCACCTACCGCCTCTATGACTATGGGCGGCCGCGCGAATTGCATCTGGTGGATGGCGCCGCGGTTGCAAGGGCACGGCCGATGCGCGCGTCCCTCCAACAGCTTGTCGATCCTGCGAAAAGCGCGCTTCTCCTGCGCAGCTCGGGCCTTTCCGTCGCCCATGTGATTGCGGCTGATCCGGCGCCGCTGGAGCGCGCCGCCGGCGGTGTGATGATCGTTCCGCTCTCGGGCGGGGTGACGACCGGCGGCGTGTCGGTGGGGGTCGGGCAATGCCTCTGGACGGACAATCCCCGGGACGTCGAAGCCAGCGCGAACGGCCGTTTCCTCGCAGGCTGGAAACCGGCTGCAGGGGCAGGGACCCGATAGCGCTTTCGGCGGTGCGTACGCCCATAAGATGGCGGCGGCCGCCTTCGTCACGGCCGCGACTGTATCAGCGCATCCTCATGCTTTTCCGGCCGAATATAAATCGAACTGATCATCGGCGACGCGGCCTTGAGTTCGGCCTCGATAGTCTCGATCAAGGCCTCGGCGTCCCCCATCGGCAGATCATCATCGAAATCGGCGCTCACCGCGACAAATATGGCTTCGGGCGAAGTGTGGATCGTTCGGACATGATTTACGGCGCTGATCCCGTCCCGCCCTTCCACAATGCGCCAGATCGTCGCAATCAGGGCCGGGTCGGCCGCCTCTCCGATCAGCAGTTCTTTGGCTTCGCGGGCGAGCAGCATGGCCACGGCCGCAAGGATGAGGCCGATCGCGATCGACGCGAGCCCGTCAAGGCGCGCATCGCCGGTGGCATGGCTGGCCCAGATTCCGAGCGCGGCGATCAGGAGACCGGCGAGCGCAGCACTATCTTCGAACAAGACGATAAAGCCGGCCGGATCCTTCGATCGCCGGACGGCCTGCCACCATCCTTGGTCTCCGCGGCCCCGGTTGAATTCGCGCACCGCGATCGTCCACGACGCGCCTTCAAGAAGCAGCGCGATGGCGAGCACTACATAATTGATTGTCGGATCCCGAAGCGGCTCGGGGTCGCGGTAGTGAAGCCAGCCTTCGTAGACCGAGATTCCCGCTCCGACCGCAAATATCAGGATCGCGACGACGAAGGCCCAGAAATAAAGCTCGCGTCCATAGCCGAAGGGATGACGGATATCGGCGGGCCGCTTTGCTTTCGCCTGACCGTAGAGAAGCAATATCTGATTACCGCTGTCGACCAGCGAATGCACGCCCTCGGACAGCATCGACGATGACCCGCTGATCGCGGCAGCGACGAATTTGGCGATGGCGATACCGAGGTTCGCGAAGAGCGCGCCGTAGAGGACGATATTGTCCTTCAGATGCGCGATCCGCGCCGATTTGCTGCCCGCGTCGAGCAAGGGTCGCCTTCCGGCGGCGCTCATCGCCTATGTTCGTCCGCAAGATCGCCCTCGGGCGGAACGAACGAAATTTGAGCAAGGCGCCAGTTG
>Ga0209257_1000770_pt1 | contig 47562 bp, 32 predicted proteins | sample AraplaCvi_mCL_r2_FD_184277 | JGI IMG/M metagenome (GOLD analysis project Ga0209257, IMG submission 184277) | Arabidopsis root microbial communities from North Carolina, USA - plate scrape MF_Cvi_mCL_r2 (SPAdes) (version 2) | ecosystem: Host-associated > Plants > Roots > Endosphere | place: USA...
TGGTAACGGTGGAACAGCTACCGTAACTATCAATATTAATGTCACAGCGGTAAATGACGCACCAACAGGTGCTAACCAGAACCTGACTACTCCGGAAGACACGCAGTTAAACGGAGCAGTAGTAGGAACTGATGCTGACAATGATCCGCTGACTTACGCGATTGGAACCACTACACCAGCAAATGGTAATGTGACAGTCAATACAGACGGTACATTTATCTATACACCGAATACAGACTATGTAGGCCCAGATGCGTTTACAGTAGTGATCAGCGATGGTAATGGTGGAACTGCTACTGTAACTATCAATATTAATGTCACAGCAGTAAACGACGCGCCAACTGGTGCTAACCAGAACCTGACTACTCCGGAAGACACGCAGTTAAACGGAGCAGTAGTAGGAACTGATGCTGACAATGATCCGCTGACTTACGCGATTGGAACTACTACACCAGCAAATGGTAATGTGACAGTCAATGCAGACGGTACATTTATCTATACGCCAAATGCTAACTACGTAGGTACAGACGTCTTTACAGTAGTGATCAGCGATGGAAATGGTGGAACAACTACCGTAACTATCAATATTAATGTCACAGCGGTAAATGACGCACCAACAGGTGCTAACCAGAACCTGACGACTCCGGAAGACACGCAGTTAAACGGAGCGGTAGTAGGAGCAGATGCAGACAATGATCCATTGACTTACGCGATTGGAACCACTACACCAGCAAATGGTAATGTGACAGTCAATACAGACGGTACATTTATCTATACGCCAAATGCTGACTATGTAGGAACGGACGCCTTTACAGTAGTGATCAGCGATGGAAATGGTGGAACAACTACCGTAACTATCAATATCAATGTTACAGCAGTAAATGACGCACCAACAGGTGCTAACCAGAACCTGACTACTCCGGAAGACACGCAGTTAAACGGAGCAGTAGTCGGAGCCGATGTAGACAATGATCCATTGACCTATGCGATCGGAACAACTACACCAGCAAATGGTAATGTGACAGTCAATGCAGATGGTACATTTATCTATACTCCGAATGCTAACTACGTGGGAACGGATGCCTTTACAGTAGTGATCAGCGATGGAAATGGCGGAACAACTACTGTCACTATTAATATCAATATTACAGCAGTAAATGACGCACCAACAGGTGCTAACCAGAACCTGACCACTCCGGAGGACACTCCGCTTAACGGAGCAGTAGTCGGAGCTGATGCTGACAATGATCCAATGACTTATGCAATTGGAACCACTACACCAGCCAATGGTAATGTGACAGTCAATACAGATGGTACATTTATTTACACACCGAATGCTAACTTCTACGGAACAGATGCCTTTACGGTAATAATCAGTGATGGTAACGGCGGAACAGCGACTGTAACTATTACTATTAATGTTACACCGGTAAACGACGTGCCAACAGGTACCGGTGATACCCGCACTACGCCGAGAAATACGCCTGTTAATGGTGCAGTAAGCGGCACTGATGCAGACGGCGACGTATTGACTTATACCCTGGGAACACCGCCTGCAAATGGAACAGCAGTAGTAAATACTGATGGTACTTATCTCTATACGCCAAATGCTGGTTTCAGTGGTCAGGATAGCTTTACGATCATTATCAGCGATGGTAACGGTGGTACTGTCACTGTAACAGTTGATATAACAGTCACTGCTATTAATAACGCACCAACAGGTACGGGTGACTCGCGGACGACGCTGGAAGATACTCCTGTAAACGGAGCAGTAACAGGTAACGACGCAGACGGCGATCCGCTGACGTATGTCCTGGGTACCGCACCAGCAAATGGAGGTGTGATCGTCAACGCAGATGGTACTTATATCTATACGCCAAATGCGAATTACTATGGTCCGGATAACTTCACGATCCTGATCAGCGATGGTAACGGCGGTTCGATCACTGTACCGGTAAGCATCATTGTTACAGCTGTAAATGACGCGCCAACCGGAACGGGTGATACACAGTCTACACCACTGAATACACCAGTGACTGGCGCAGTAAGCGGAACAGACGTAGATGGTGATGTGCTGACTTATACACTGGGTACGCCTCCGGCAAATGGTACGGCCATTGTGAATGCTAATGGTTCTTATACTTATACGCCGAATACTGGTTATACCGGCCCTGATAGCTTCACGATCATTATCAGCGATGGTAATGGTGGTACAGTCACTGTAACCGTAGATATCACCGTGATCACAGTAGTACCGAATCCGGCTATTGCGCTGGTGAAAGTGGGCGCAAGGGATAAAAACGATATTACTTACATCTTCCATGTCACCAACACTGGTAACGTTCCGCTGCACGATATCGTGGTATCGGACCCGCAGATGGGTGTGACCAAAAACTATAGCGGTACCCTGCTACCAGGTGCGTCCGTGACAATGACTGCCGTATATCACATCACACAACAGGATAAAGAAGCCGGTAGTGTTACGAATACAGCAACGGTTACCGGTCTGACGCCTGCCAACGCAACTGTGACAGATATCTCCGGTACATCGATGAACAACGATACACCTACAGAGACAACTGTTCCGGCTCCGCCACAGGCAAATGATGATCAGGCTGAGACGCGTGCAAGTATAGCTGTTGTTATTCCGGTGCTGGATAATGATGATCCGGTGGAATCAACCTTTAGTATTCCGAGCTTAACGATCATCAGCATTCCTAAGCATGGCCAGGTGACGATCAATGAAGATGGTTCTATCCGATATGTACCTGACAACGGTTATACAGGAGAAGATGACTTCAGTTACCAGATCAGCGATGTAGATGGTTATATCACGAACATTGCTGTAGTGAAGATCACCATCGTAGAAACAGACCTGAGAATACCACCATTATTTACACCAAATGGTGATGGCAAGAATGATGTGTTTGAAGTACGCGGACTTAACAAGTATGTAGAAAATGAGTTAATAATGGTCAATCGTTGGGGCAACGAAGTATACCGACAGAAGAATTATCAGAATACCTGGAGCGGCAATGGATTGAACGATGGTACTTACTATTACCTGTTGCGTGTTAAAAAGGCCAACGGTGAGTGGGAAGTAGTGAAAGGATACACGACGATTATCCGCAAAATGAAAGATTAACATGAAAAGAAGTCTAATATTGATGATGTCGTTGTTGCTGGGCAAACTTGCGTTTGCTCAGCAAGACGCACAGTTCAGCCAGTACATGTTCAACGGTATATACATTAACCCGGCGTACGCTGGTTATAAAGAGGTGCTGAACATACATGGCTATTACCGTAATCAGTGGACAGGCATAGATGGGGCTCCACGGAGTTTCTCTATTGCGGTTGATAACATTGCAGCTGAAGGTAATGTGGGATGGGGTGTGCAGGTAGGCGGCGACAGACTGGGCGCCCAGACTTCTGAATCAGTGTATGCGAACTACGCCTATCGTATCAGGACCAATGAGGATGGTACCGCCAGACTCTCATTCGGTATCAGTGCCGGATTGGTACAGCTGGGAATAGATGGCAGACAGCTCTGGACACAGGACCCGGAAACTACTATCACGCCCGGCGTTATCAAAACCATGGTGCCGGATGCCAGAGCAGGTATCTATTATGCTGATCAGACATTTTATGCAGGATTTTCTGTCGATAACCTGATATCGCCTCATGTAAACAAGGCAAAATACGCATACATCCCGCAACCAAGACCGCATTATTACCTGACTGCAGGTTTTATGCTACCGGTAAATGAGCAGATACAGCTGAAGCCGTCCTTCCTGATCAAGGACGACAGGGGAGGACCAACCAGTATGGACCTCAACGTTTTCGTGCTGTTTAAACAGATGCTCTGGGTCGGTGGTGGTTATCGTACCCGTATTGACCTTTATAGTAAGGACTATCTGCAGAAAGCATTATCCACCCGTAACTCTGCTATCGCAGCAATAGAGGTGTTCCCAACGGAAAACCTGCGCATTGGATATGCCTATGATTTTTCTACAGGACCATTACAGAGTTATAATAACGGTTCACATGAATTGTCTATCGGTTATACTTTCGGATCGATGCTTAGTCCGGAGAGAAAGAAGGCAAGAGTGGATTGTCCGAAATTCTTCTGATAAGATATATTGTTTAAAAAGCCGGTGTAAGTTACTTACACCGGCTTTTTATGTTTAGGATGGAGTTGTTCAACTGTTCAGTTTCTTTATCATATACAGGCAGCTATTCCGGACATAAACAGCATTAATATATCGACTGATAAAATATAGCACAGTATCTTCCTACCTTTCTGTCGTTATTATCAACCAATATCTAAATCCGGGAAATGAAGCGATCATCCATTGAATTGCTGATGGCTTATCTCATCGCCATGCTATTCCTTACTGTGGGATTGAGCAGATACTTTGGATTTGCCCGATTCCAGGATACGCTCAGTAAATCGCCATTGGTAAAAGACTATTTTCTTATTCTTTCCTTTCTATTACCTGCCGCACAGATTGTGCTTGCCCTGTTATTACTGACCAGTCATTTCCGCAGGAAGGCACTCTTTGGCTCGCTGGCGTTAATGCTCCTGTTTACATTGTACAATATTTACCTGTTGACGCTCGCTCCCTATATTCCCTGTTCGTGTGCAGGTATTTTGAATATGCTGTCCTGGCAGACGCACCTGTTTGTTAATATTGGTTTAACGGTTTGTTGTCTGCTGGGGATTTATAGCCCGTACATTTCGCCGAACAGAAAACTCCATTCAAAAACATTAAAGCACTCCAGATGAAACGCGCAAAAATCATTCTTACGGTACTTGTTATTTCATCCTTCGTGGCAGGCGCTTTTGCGACAGCAGTTGTCAATGGCCGTGTGCCGCCTCCTGTATGGTTCACTCATAATGGTCAGACTTTACAGTGGCTGGCCTTTCCCTGCTCTACCGGTCAGTGGCAATGTTTTGTGTCAGTAGGGAATTATGGTCTCAAGGCCATATACAGAACTACGGATGCGGCGGGACATGTTACCCAACCTTATAGCGGACCTATCCTGCCCTAGAACAGTGTACAATAAAAAGAGGTCCTCTGCGTCAGAGGACCTCTTTGCTTAAAGCATGATCAATGTTATTATTGTGGTTGGCAATTTTCTGTTGCTCTGAAAAAGACGCCTGGCCGGAGGCATAAGAAGCCATGGCTAGAAATGGTACGCCGCTACGTATAAACTTCCGGGAGGTAATAAAATATTTATATTATATTTAATGCCATAACCGGGACTAATATCTGATGAAAGCCGTTATTTTAGGGATTATAGTATTGTTTTTGTTATCCTGCCAACAGCAGACCGCCAATAAACACGAATTTGAGGTGACGGATTCCATGCCGACCCGCAAGTCCGGACCAGCGGTCTTACTCGAAGGATTATCCATTCCTTTTAATGAAGACCTGAAGGACACCAATAGCGTCTTCTTTTTTTGTCTTCCTTCCTTTGATACAGCGTATGTACTACATCTGCGGAAACGCAGGGATGGTGTGCAGGGTGTTATCTATAAGACTATGCCACAACATAGAGGGGTCATCAATAGCTTTGCAGACAAATACGATGAAGTACTCCCTTTTTCGGGATTTGGTTTTCGTATGGATATGACTGGCTGGGATAAGTTTGCAGCGCATGCTTCCCGCGCTGCGGAAAATTCCAGGAAAGATGGAGAGAATCATGGTTGTTTTGATGGGACATACTATCTGCTTGTATACAAGGGACAAACGTTCCCGGGCGGAAACTGTGAGGATCCTACTTTTGAAAATTTCACTCAATATATCAAAGATTCTGTATTAAATAAATATGTGTCCGGTCGTCTGGACCGGCCATTGTAAGCGAACATCATTATTGTAAAACCTATCAAAAAAATGCTCCAGTATTTCGAAATGCAGGATGGGACATCCTCAAAGTTCTGGCAAATTTCATTGACTGCCCACACCATTGCCACCCGATACGGTAAGATCGGCACCCATGGAAAGACCACAACAAAAGATTTTGACGACCCCGCAAAAGCCCGTCAGGAATATGACAAACTTGTCAAAGAAAAGACAGGTAAAGGCTACAAAGAGATTATAAAAGACAGTAAAGCCCTGGCGCCAGGTGATTTTCACATTATCTCCGAAAAAGAGGCGGTAACACGTTTTCAGCTGGATCAGTACATCAATGGTCTGTATGATGACGGCGGAAAATATATGGTATATGATGGCGATGTTACATTTGACAGCACGCTGGATACCTTTAAATTCTGCATTGCTGCGAAGGATGACATATATGGGATCATTGTGGATGGTAATCTTACCGTTAATGGTGTATTATTCCAACCGGACATTGATAATGGTGAACATCTGCTGGTTACCGGAAATGTACAGGTAAAAAGTATCAATAAAGGTGGCGGAGAATTCTATATCAAGGGTGACCTGGTGGCTGAGCAGACTATCTATGGTTATTATAACCATGGTGAACTGACGGTAGAAGGTCGTACGCAGGCAATGGCCATCTTTGCAGATGATCATTCCTTTACCTTTAAAGGGGGTGTATCCGGAACAATTGTCGGCGATCATGAAATAGAAGGTGTAGACGGTGGATACAGTGATATCACTGTATTACGCCCTGAGCTGATCAGGGAGAAAGAATATGCTGATAGCGATAAGGTTGGTAAATACATCAACAAAGGCCAGCACATTCTCAGAGATGAGTTGTTACCGGGTTTCAAAACAAGTGCTAACGTACCTAAAAAGGCGGTTGCATCTGTTCAGCCAGAAATTCTGACTGCCGAAGAAGCAAAAGCAAAATTCGATTTCAGTGGCTATGACCCTATTGGCGTCATTGATTTCAATCTTGTATTATACTTTGAGAAGGGTCTGACGATAGATGGTGATCTGACTGCCGACCTGGCAAGGCAAATGCTGGAAGACCAGGAAGAACCTGCTGAAATTGCTGATCTGCTGGTGTTTGTAAATGGTAATCTCACTGTAAAGGGGGACATCTCACTGGGTGAAGAGAGCTTCCCTTGCTTGTTTGTACATGGGGATGTGAAATGTGACGTACTCTATAGTGGCAGCGAGTTTATTCATATCACCGGTAATGCGGATATTAAATTTGCCCTCGATGGTAACTATAACGATGGTGCGATCACTATCGAAGGTATTACCAGTGTACCATATGTCCTGAATTCAGACCATGATACGAATATCACGCCTAAAGGCGCCGTTTTGATCAATTACTTTGGCGATTCGGATGACTTCTTCACCTATGACTATACGGAAAAGGATTTCGAAGAAGTCATGGCTACCGCTACCTTTAAGAACAAGGAGTTTGACAGGCATGCATTTATTGACATGCTGAAAGCAAAGAAGTCTCCGCTGAAAAAAGGTGTACAGGTTGGCCGGCTGGTTGTGATGGAAGAACTGGAGCGTCTGAAGGCGAAGCCTGAGACCATAGAAGTGCTTGACCTTAGCAAAAAGTCCCTGAGCAAGTTCCCGGCGGTACTGACAACGTTTAGCGCGTTGAAAAAATTAGTCTTAAATGGAAATGAGATCAGGGAGATTCCTGCGGAAGTAGCTGGTCTCGAACAATTAGAAGAATTATATCTTTCCTCCTGTGGGTTGGAAACGTTGCCTGTGGAACTGGCACAACTGAAACACCTGCGTGTGCTGGACGTTTCTAAGAACAATAATCTGAACATACCGGCAGATTTCAGCCAGTCAACATCCCTGCGTGTATTGGATGTAAGTAAGTGTATCGGTTTCGGATTAACCGCCGGTATCCCCGCACTGGAAGAGCTCCGCTGTGATAAATGCACGGATGTTAGTCCGGTGGATTTTCCTGACGTTATTCTCGGTTGTACAGGTCTGAAACGCCTGTATATGAACCAGAATTCAATCAGGCAGATTCCAGCTGCGCTTACAACATTGAAACAGCTGGAAGAACTGTACCTGGATAGCGCATTGTCTTATATCAATGAACTGCCGGATTTATCAGGGCTGACGAAACTGAGGATAATACATGCTTCAGGAATTTATAATGATGCCAGTTCTCCATTGGTCAAACAAGAGCTGTTGAAAGGTTTCTTTAAGATCACTTCCCTTGAAGAACTGAAGATTGATCTGTATAGGAGATGGTTGCAGGATCTCGACAAGGATGCTTTTGAAGATATCGCAAAGAATCTTGTACATGATCCGGTAAGATTACAGGAAATAAAGGATCTGCAGGCCAGTAAAACAGATTTCGGTGACGGAAGAATGGTCGGTCATTTAAGGAAACCATTAACAGCCGCACACCTGGAAGGAATTGGCGCCTTGCAGCAGTTGCGTATACTTAATCTTAATGACAACATGTTGTCCGAATTACCGGAGGAATTGTATAGCCTGCCTAAACTTCGCTCGCTGAGTCTGAAAGGGAACTCGTTTACTATTGATGATCGTTTGAAAATAGCGGAAAGATTACCAGATGCCGACCTGGACCTGCGCGAGAACTGGGTGCCTAATGAAGTGATAGATACGCCAACAGCCAAATTATGGAAGGAAGTGGCAGATCTTATTGAAGCAGGCAATGAACTGTGGTTTAATTATGCAGGAGAACCGCTGAACGCGATAAAGAAATACAACGAGGCCCTGGAATACTTTGATACAGGTAAGGTGAAAGACAAATACCTGTTGCTGTATCTGCACTATGTGAAAACGAATGCGTACAGCAATCTGGCCAGTGATGACAACTATGATGATATGTCCGAAGAAGATAAGAAAAAAGGGCGTTTGACCTGTATCGAAACCGGGCTGAAAGGATTGTCGCTGATACCAGCGGATATGCTGCCCGATACCAGTATGGGGAAATTCTATAAAGAAGCGATCCGTATCATGGGTAATGCAGTAGCCTGGGAGTTGCATGAGACATATGAAGACGCCACAAAAATGGAGGAAGCTTTAGCGCTTATCAATCAGGCCGCTGCCTGGGTGGAGGACAAAAGCGAATATTTCATTTATGATACAAAGATCAGAATCTTACTGCGTCTTGGTAGAAAAGAAGAAGCATGGCAGTTGACGAAGAAGACACTGGAAGAGAACAAGTCTTATACAGCATTGAAAGATATAGAAGATAGTAAGGAATATAAACAGTGGTTAAAGAAACAATAATTACAAACGACGTATGCTCCTTAATTAAAAGGAGCATACGTCATTCACCAGTATAGAGACCTGTTATTGTTTGGTATAGGTCATTGTCATTTTATCTCCCGGTAATAAGATGCCACCGGCAGAATACACCAATTTATTACAGTCGAAGCTTTCAATAGCCCCTGTTGCTTGGCCATCTATTACAATCGTTTTATCCTGTAATTTCCATACGCCTTTTTCAGAAGAAGAGGGGTCACAGACAACGCCCTGGTCTTTGTACTCGTAGATGCCATCTTTGCCGAAAACGGTAATATTGTCTTTATCACAGTCTTCCAGGAATGGCAGGTAGTTGACAGGGTCTTTATCACCTGGTGCGGCATAGGTCATAGCCGTTAGTTTATAGGAGCCGGCAATGCTGGCCATATCTATGGTACAACCTTTTGGAGGGGTTGGTTTGTCGTCATCTTTTTTGCAGGAGAAGAACAGGCTAACAGATAACAGTACTACTAAAGTTTGCTTGATTGTTGTTGCTTTCATAAAGTTTGTTTGATAGTAGTACCCCTTCATGAAAGCAAAGGGTTGGGTAACCCGTGAAATTTTTTTTTATCCCAGTGTTCTGATAAAGTTGTCCAGATTATCGTCTTTCCCTAAGCCCAGTTTTTGTTTGATCCTGTAGCGGGCCATACGGATACTTTTTGCTTCAATATTTAAGCGGTTGGAGATTTCTTTATTGGAGAGTCCCATTAGTATATAGGAACAGTATTTCATGTCCAGTCTTGTCAGTGAATCGCCGGCCTGCTGTTGTAGTTGTTCGAAGAAGGCTGCATGCACCTCTACAAAATCCGTTTTATGGCCTTCATATTCCTCATCCAGCTGCTGCTGGCGTTTCAGTAATTTTTTGATCTGATCATTGCCGGCAGAGGATTTATCCGCCAGCATTTCCATCAGCTGGTTTTTCTCCTGTTTCTGTAGTTGTTCGGCCAGCAGTTCTTTTTCCAGTCTTTCCTGCCGTTCCCGCAGGAGGGCCTGTTCGGCAATCAGCTGACTGGCTTCCGCTTCTTTTAGTTTTACTTTAAGAATGACCTCTTCTTTCTCCTTGTCTATCAATGCCTGTTTACGGATAGATGCTTTCAGCCGGTAATTATAGGACACCAGGAGCAGGGTAAGGGCGAGAAATCCCGCGATACCTAATCCAATGTACAGCAGGTTCCGTTTCCCCCGGAAAGCGGCTTCCTGTTCCAGCAGGGCTATTTTCTGTTGCTGTTGCGCTGCCCGGTAGCGGGCTTCTATACGTTGGGTATTGTTGACCTTTTCCTGGTTGAAGGCTTTCTCATTGGCGGCCACAAAGCTTTTCATATAGCCCAGGGCTTTTTTCGTATCTCCCTGTTTCTCAGCGACTCTGGCCAGGGCGTTATAAATGCGTGACTGGGTCAGGGGCATTTTGATTGGCGAACTTTCAGTACGGGCGAGGGCTGTCAGCAGAATGAGTTCCGCTTCTGCCGGGTTGTTGTTCAGTAGCTCGTATTCACTCCGCATACCGTAGCAGTTGACCAGTATTTCTGTCAGTCCGCTGGCCGTAGTGATATTTTCTGCCAGGTCCAGGTAATGGTATACGCTGTCCCGGTAGGAGACAGGGTAGTGCTGGAAATAGATATTGGCCACATTGAGGGCAATACCGGCCGTATTGCTTTTTACGAGTATACGCCCCGGATCGCGTTTGTTCAGGGCAATAGCTTGTCTGTAAAAGGACAAGGCCGTATCCAGCAAAGGTTGTTGCTTTGGGTTCAGTTTATATTGGTCGTAATAGTATTGTCCTATAGTATAATAACCAGTATTCAGTATATCAGGTTCGCCGTTTTGCAATGCCAGCTTATAACTCATCCGGGCGTATTCTCCCTGGCGGACAGGGTCCGTACCATAACTATAGATGCTGGCCAGGTAGTGACAGGTTATAGCGGCATAGGCAGCGCCGTCGTTCCCTTTAAAGTTATCCAGCGCCTTCAGGAATTTCGTTACCGCATCGTCATTTTCATTATCGATCAGGTCGAGCCAACCGCTTCTGAACCAGACCATGCCTTTGGCTATGGGGTCCTTTGCACTGTTTACGTAGCGCATGGCGCTATCCATTGCTGCGTAGGCAGCTGGTTTATCCTTTCGCTGGACCAGCAGATGTATCCTGGTAGCGTAGAGCCATGCTTTTGAGTCTGCCCCGGGCGCATCGGCCGCATTGTTGGTGAGCTGGATAGCTTTTTCCAGGTCCGTCTCAAAAAGCGCCCTTGTCAGTTTACAGCGGATGACTGTCTTTTGGTAATCAGATAGTTGCTCCTGGTTGAGTTTTGCTTCCAGGGAGTCAATATATCGTTGCTGGGCAAACGTAATGGGGCTAATGATGAGCAGTAGCGATATGGTTATGAGTTCTCGTAACATCCGGACTAAAGTACAAAAAAGAATCTGGCTGAAAAAGCGCTTATAATATCAAGTGTCTGATAATCATTTCGTTGTGTCTTTTTCGTAGACGCTTTGTAGACGCGGCAAATTGTAGTCGTAGTCCGCTTGTAGCCACTGTTTTCATGGTAAGTCGCTGAGCACATGTTACGTTTGCATGGTATCAAAAATCCATATCATGACGAACCGCACGATGGCCATTGTTGCCTATATTACACTGATAGGATGGGTGGTTGCCTATCTTTCTTACAGGAAGTCTGATGATAAAAGCCCGTTTGTTCAGTATCACCTGAGTCAGTCCCTTGGTATTATCATTTTCTCTATTGCCCTGAGTATTGCCAGTGGCATATTGGTCGGTATACTGCCATCTTTAGCGACATTGTTTTACATTATCTCGCTGTGCCCGTTCATTCTGATGCTGCTGGGAATCATTACAGCGTCTAATGAGGCACAGCGCCCTATACCGTTGATAGGGAAATTAGTGGAGGGGAAATTCAACCTGTGAGCCCGTTGGGCCGCGGGTCTTTCATCCCGTTGTTGTTAATCCCACTGATTGTCATAACCCAATATAAACAGCAGAGCCGGTCAGGATTCCCGACCGGCTCTCGCTTTTTAAAGAAGGATGTTTATTTCCATCCACCTCCTAAATTCCTATAGATATTTACCACTGCGTTCAGCTGTGATTTTTTAGTTTCCACCAGTTCCAGTTTGGAGTCCAGTGCATCACGCTGTGTCAGCAATACTTCTAAATAATCAGCTCTGGCAGACTTGAACAGGTCGTTAGATACTTCGATGGACCTTGTCAGTGCGTCTACCTGTTTGGATTTCAGATCGTAGCTTTTCTCCAGGTTATTGATATTGGAGAGCTGCGTAGACACTTCCACGTAGGCGTTCAGTATGGTCCGCTCGTAGTTATACAATGCCTGTAGCTGTCTTGCGTTGGCGCTGCTGAACTCGGCCTTGATCGCGTTCCTGTTGATCAGTGGAGCGACGATATCGCCAGCCAGTGAATACAGGAGGGATTCCGGCATCTTGAACAGGTAAGAAGGTTTGAAGGCGTTGAAGCCTACGCCGGCAGAGATACCCAGGGAAGGGTAGAACTCAGCACGGGCTACTTTCACATCCAGTTTGGCCGCTGTCAGTTCCAGTTCCGCCTGTTTGATATCAGGACGGTTGGCCAGCAGCTGTGAGGGGATGCCGGTATTTACCATCGCTGGCAATACGTCCAGGAAGTTGCCTTTGTCCCTTGCGATTTCCTGCGGGTAACGACCCAGGAGGAAGTTGATCCTGTTTTCGGTTTCTTTTACCTGTTGGAGGACCTCATATTCCAGGCTTTGAGACTTCAGTACTTCCGCTTCGAATTTCTTCACCGCCAGTTCTGTAGCCCTGCTTGCCTCTTTCTGCACCTTTACGATTTCCAGTCCGTTCTTTTGTAGTTCGATATTCTGCCTGATGATCTCCAGCTGGTTGTCCAGCGCCAGGAGTTCATAATAAGAATTAGCGATCTCTGCGATCAGGTTGGTCAGTACGAAGTTTCTGCCTTCTACGGTTGCCAGGTAACGGGTCACAGCTGCTTTTTTTGAATTATGCAGTTTGCTCCAGATATCTGCTTCCCAGTTGGCATAGGCGCCGATCATAAAATCGGGCAGGGGATCAGGCATTTCCTTTCCCGGCTCTATCTCCGTAGTTGCGTCACCAGCACCCTGGCTGGTATAACGCCCTACTTTCTCAACGCCTGCACCCGCCCTTACACCTACTGTTGGCAGTAACTGTGCCTTTCTCGACCTGATATCGTTTCTGGCAATGTCTATTTCCTGTAAAGTGATCATCAGCTCCTGGTTGTTTTTCAGTGCTGTGTCGATCAGGTTTACCAGGTCTTTATCCTTAAAAAATTCACGCCATTGTACCAAAGCAGTATTGGTGGTATCCTGGTTTCCGTTGTAGGCGCCGGGAACCGATTTGTTTTCGGTTGGCGTCACTACTTTCGGCACTCCGCAACTGGCTACTGCCAGACAAACTCCCAACACACCGATACTCCTGTTTATCCTGAATTTATACATATACATTATGATCGATTTCCTCGGTTAATGGATTTTCTTCTTCTTCTTTCACAAGCATGCGTTTTTCCGCGATCTTGCCGAATATGTAATATAATCCGGGTATGATCAGTACCCCGAAGATGGTACCGAATAACATACCGCCTGCAGCAGCAGTACCAATGGTACGGTTACCGATCTTACCAGGACCTGTCGCGATCACCAGTGGGATCAGACCCGCGATGAATGCGAAAGAGGTCATCAGGATCGGACGGAACCTCACTTTGGAACCTTCCATAGCAGCCGCCAGTACGGTGGAGCCGGAACGGTGTTTCTGCACGGCGAATTCCACGATCAGTACGGCGTTCTTACCTAAGAGACCGATCAGCATTACCATTGCAACCTGTGCGTAGATGTTGTTTTCCAGTCCTAATACGGTCAGCAGGAAGAATGCGCCACAGATACCGGCAGGCAGGGAGAGGATCACTGCGAATGGCAGGATAAAGCTCTCATACTGTGCCGCCAGGATCAGGTACACGAAACCAAGACAGATCAGGAAGATGTAGATCGCCTGGTTACCCTGCGCCACCTCATCTTTAGAGATACCTGCCCAGTCGATACCAAAACCTCTTGGCAGTGTTTTCTTCGCTACTTCGTCAATTACCTGGATCGCCTGACCGCTACTGTATCCAGGAGCGGCGGAACCACTGATCTGGGAAGAGTTGTACATATTGTAACGGGTGATCTCAGACAGACCGTATACTTTTTCCATCTTCATGAATGCAGAGAAAGGCACCATTTCATCGCGGTCATTCTTTACATATAGTTTCAGGATATCCTCAGGTAATGCGCGGTATTGCGGAGAAGCCTGAATGATCACTTTATAAGGACGGTCAAATTTGATGAAGCTGATCTCGTAGTTACTACCGATCAAAGTAGACAGCGTATTCATGGCATTGTCAATGCTCACGCCTTTCTGCTGGGCGATATCATTGTCAATTTTCAGCATGTACTGCGGGAAGCTGGCTGAGTAGAAGCTGAATACGGAAGCGAGTTCCTTATGCTTGCTCAGTTCTGCCACGAAGTCATTGCTGACAGTTTCCATTTTCTTATAGTCGCCAGATCCACCTTTATCCAGCAGACGTAATTCGAAACCGCCCGCAGCACCATAACCAGGTACGGCTGGTGGCTGGAAGAACTCGATATTCGCACCGGTGATGTCTTTACACTTCTCTTCCAGTTCCTCGATGATCTCCTGTACGGAGTGTTTGCGTTCTTCCCAGCTTTTCAGGTTGATCAGACAGGTACCTGAGTTGGAACCGGTACCTTCTGTCAGGATCTCATAACCTGCGAGTGCTGATACGGATTGCACACCATCGATCTCCTCACATATTTTCTGCAGTTTCTCTGCTACCTGATTGGTCCTTTCCAGAGAAGAACCCGGAGGCGTCTGGATGATACCGTACAACATACCCTGGTCTTCATTTGGAATGAAGCCGGAAGGCACATGTCCGTTGAGATACCATGTAGCGGCACAGAAGCCGGCCAGCATGGCGAACGTTACCACACGTCTGTTGATGATGGACTTCAGGATACGCATGTAGCGGCCCTGTGTCTTATCAAAGCCTCTGTTGAACGCGGCCAGGAATTTATCTACAGGAGAGAGTTTCTTCTTTTTGCCATGATTGTTTTTCAGGATCATCGCACAAAGCGCAGGTGTCAGCGTTAACGCTACCACACCAGAGAGGATGATCGCAGTTGCCATTGTGATGGAGAACTGGCGATAGAAGATACCTACCGGACCTGACATGAACGCCACCGGCACAAATACCGCTGACATCAGGAAGGTGATCGCAATGATCGCGCCCGCGATCTCATGCATGGCCTTTTTGGTGGCCTTCAGTGGCGAGAGGTGTTCTTCCTCCATTTTGGCATGGACGGCCTCAATTACCACGATGGCGTCATCCACCACGACACCGATCGCCAATACAAGGGCGAAGAGGGTGATCAGGTTGAGGGTGATACCAAAGAACTGCATGAACACGAAAGTACCGATCAGGGATACAGGTACCGCCATTGCCGGGATCAGGGTCGAGCGCCAGTCACCCAGGAAGAGGAATACCACGATACCCACCAGTACGAATGCTTCCACGAGGGTGTGGATCACTTTTTCGATAGAGGCATCCAGGAATTTAGATACGTCATAGCTGATCTCGTAGTTCATTCCTTTCGGGAAGGAGTTGCCCTTGATCTCTTTCAGTTTCGCTTTAACGTCCTTGATTACCTGGCTCGCATTACTACCGTAAGACTGTTTCAGTACGATCGCTGCGGACGGTTTACCATTCAGGTTGGAATAGATATCGTACATGGAGCTTCCGAACTCGATCTCTGCCACATCTTTCAGGCGAAGGATCTCACCATTCGGATTGGAGCGCAGGATTACATTTTCGTACTGCTCTTTAGAGTTGAACCTTCCGGAGTATTTCAATACATATTCAAAAGACTGAGACCTTCTACCGGAGCTCTCACCGGTTTTACCAGGGGAGGCTTCCAGACTCTGTTCTGCCAGTGATTTCATCACTTCATCCGCAGAGATCTTGTAAGCCAGCATACGGTCAGGCTTCAGCCAGATACGCATGGCGTATTCCCTGTTACCAAGGATGTCCACGAAACCCACACCGTCAACCCTTCTTAACTCCGGTAACAGGTTAATGTCGGCGAAGTTGAAGAGGAATTTCTGGTCGGCGTTCGGGTCTTCACTGTAAAGGTTCACGTACATCAGCATGCTGGATTCCACACGGGATACCTTCACACCTTCACGCACTACCAGTGGCGGGAGTTTGTTTACTACGGAAGCTACACGGTTCTGTACGTTCAGGGAAGCCTGGTTCGGATCAGTACCCAGGTTGAATACAACCTGTAAGGTGGCCTCACCGTCGTTACCTGCGTCAGAGGTCATGTATTTCATGCCGGGAACACCGTTAATGGCTCTTTCCAGCGGAATGATCACGGATTTGATCATCAGCTCACCGTTCGCACCCGGGTATTCACAGGTCACATTCACCTTGGGAGGGGAGATGGACGGGAATTGCGTTACCGGTAACGAGGTGATGGAGATCACACCCAGGAACACGATAATGAGCGATATTACTATTGAGAGGACCGGCCTCTGTATAAATTTATTAAACATTGATCTACGCTATTAGGAATGATAGATTATTCCGCTTTCAATCGCAGGTGGGAAATCACCTCTTGCGGCGCCAGATATTCATAGCTGATCTTGTCGTCATCTTTTACTTTCTGAATGCCTTCCAGCAGTATCCTGTCATTCTGGGACAGGCCGCTCTGTACTACATACAGGTCCGGAACTTCGCCACTGATAGTAATGTTTCTTGATTTCAGCACGTTGTTCTTATCAACTACGAACACGTACTTTTTATCCTGGATCTCGTAAGTAGCTTTCTGAGGAATGATCAGCGCATCTTTTAATGGCATTGTCATCAATACCTTTCCGGTTTCGCCGTGTTTCAGCAGTCTGTCCGGATTAGGGAACTTGGCCCTGAAGGCGATATTACCTGTTTCATTATCAAACTCGCTCTCGATCACCTGTACCTCACCTTTATAAGGCAGGGCGCGGTTGTTAGCCAGCAGCAGATTGACATGGTTGTCGCCGCGGCTTTTTGCATTGGTCTGATACTCCAGGTATTCCGGCTCGGATACGTTGAAATAAGCGAACATTTCGCTGTTGTCGGAGAGGCTGGTCAGCAGTTCTCCTTCATCGATCAGGCTTCCCAGTTTTTTAGGGATACGGTCGATAGTACCCGCGAATGGCGCCTTGATCTCAGTAAATGACAGGTGCAGTTTTGCAAGTGCGATCTCCGCTTTGGCCTGGTCGAGTTTCGCCTGTGCCATTGCCTGCTCGTTTTTGGAAACGATGTTTTTGTCAGCAAGTGTTTTTGCATTTTGCAGTTCGATCTCTGCAGCTTTTGCCTCTGCTTCTGCTTTCAGTAATTCTGCCTCATACAATTTCGGCATGATCCTGAATAGCGTCTGTCCGGCTTTTACGAACTGACCTTCGTCAACATAGATGTTTTCGAGGTAACCTTTTTCCTGTGCGCGCAATTCAATGTTTCTCACAGAACGGATCTGCGAAACATATTCTTTGGTAAAGGAAGTATCCATGACCATCGGACTGGTAACAGCGTACTTGCTTACTTCTTCTTTCTCTTCCTTGTGTGGTTTGCAGCTGGTATGCCATAAAAGCGCACACAAACTGGTGTACATGACGATTCTCTTCATGATAATTGATAATAAACGATAGGATGCTTGAATGGTAATGGTCGGGTTGAACACTTCAGTCCCGGAAGTGGGAGTAAGAACAGCTATGTAGGGGAAGTAGGGATATGGTACATCCGACTGACATGCGTAAATACACCTCCGCTAACTGAGGTATGCAGCCAATCAGATTCTTAAAGCTCTCTGTGTAAGATATTTATAAGATATCCGATCAGAAAAAGATGGTGGGGCTTTAAAATACCTGCGGAGGTACCTTAAACTTGTCTGGTATGCGTATGAGTCGCGGCTTTTAGCCAGTAATTTAACTTTGGGACTGAAGTAGTTGTTTGGATCTTCGTCTTCCACCTCTTCACTGATAATGTACTCATCCTCCATAATGGGACGGGTATCCCTGACTACAGAGCAGTCCTCATTTGTTGCGGTGAAGCGGCCGTTATCCTCTTGCTGGTCCTGGTCCTGGATGGAAAGAGCGTAGCTTCCGTCGTCTTGATACGCACGTGCAAAGGAATTTTCATTCCCCTTCAACAGCAAGATGCACAGGTATACAAAAATTATTGCTACTCTCATTTGGGAGCCAAAACTAGGATAAAGTTTGAGAGAGAAAAGGGGGGACGATAAATTTTAATCAATTTTTAAAATCCTCATTTTTAAGAAAGGAGGCCAGATGGATGATCGCCGTAAGGCCGGATAAGCAGGTAAGGAGGAATGTAGCCGTACTGGCTTGGGGAAAGCCGTTTTCCCGGGAAACGAATAGCGAAAACAGTAAGCAGATATAAGGTTGTAGACCGTTGATTATGAAGTTATTATGGACTTGAGGTGGACTTGATCCGGAGATGAGGGATTAATGGTGGAGTACTGTATTGATAATGAGGTTATTAGGGGAGGTAGGTGGAGAATAGTACACCGGGTTTATTTTTCAGGCTCCCGGTTGATCAAGGTAACCTCCCGGGAGCTTAAAATTTGCTTAATAAGTTTGCATTTAACGTTGTACTAACAATACTTTTTTATCTAAGTCAAACGTGATTTTCTGGCCGAACCAGTTGATCCACATAATACCGTCATAGATCAGTCCTTCCAAAAACTGTACAGGGAAGTCTTTTCTGCCTACTGCCGGTTCTTTTACTGAGGCGATACTGCTTAAAGTAGTAAGGTAGATGTGTGATACATGGTTGGTATCGATCTCGCTCTTCTTTGCAAACTGTTTTACATGCAGGGAGTCGTTGATATCTACGCCCAGTTGTTTCAGGTATTTTGCATTCAGTCTGAAGACATCTTTTCCCGCACCGCTATCCAGGGAGAGCTGCAGGTTAAGGGTATCATTGATCTTAAAATAAGAGAATATAGAGAGTGCTTTCCCGCGGGATTGTTCCAGCTGTACCGGTACTGTTTTCGCTTTTTTCCTGATATCGGCCAGGGTCTGGGCGGACTCAAAGCGGATCACTTTTTTATCGAAGTCGATGGTAAAAGGGAGTGATTCCACCAGTTTCAGGGAAATGATACCGTCAATACCTCCCAGGTTCGCATCTACATAACTGATTTCTTCATCTGTCTTTTTCAGGTTGCCGAATTCGAAGCTTTTTACCCTGTACAGGTCAATGTCCAGTCTTTCTCCGGTAGCCCTGAAGCCGGTATATCCACCATCTTCCGGTGTTACCTGTTTCAGTTTGTCAAAGAATGTCTTGGTGAATACAGTGATACCTGCACCGGTATCGAAGATAAAGTTGCCATCCAGGCCGTCCACTTTCGCTTTCACAAGAATATGGCCGGAGGGTAATAATGTAAAGGGAATTTCATTGTTGACTGATTGGGAAAACAATGTAAGTGGTATGCAGAGGGCCAGGCATAGTGAAAGGAATACCGATTTCATTTTTCTTTTAAAAGTAGGAAATTTTCCAGCATGTCGTACTTCCGGCGGAGTTATCTGAAAGGTATAAAAAAAGGGGACCATGGCGGGTCCCCGGTATTTTTGGATATTATTATCAGGCTCCTTTGAACTGAGCAGTGATCTCTGCGACCCTTCTGCCTTGCAGTTTAGCCGCTGTGATGGCAATTTCGTCGGGATCCAGTTTCCCGTTCTGGGAGGTAAAGGACGTTCCGTAGGGATTGCCGGACTGAAACTGACTAGGTTCTACGTAACCAGGGGAAACGATGATCATTCCCCAGTGATAGAAAGCTGTATTCAGGGCGAGGATAGTTGCTTCCTGTCCGCCGTGTGCCGTGGCCGTAGACGTAAAAGAAGAGCCAATTTTATTGGTCAGCGCCCCTTTCGCCCATAATGCGCCCGTCTGGTCAATGAAGCTCTTGATCTGTGCTGCCGGTAATCCGTAGCGGGTAGGAGAACCGAAAATGATAGCGTCCGCCCATTCCAGGTCGTCGTTGGAGGCTTCCTGCACGCCGGAAGTTTCCTCAATGTGTTGCTTCCATACCGGGTTATTGTCCCAAAGTTCATCGGGTGCCGTTTCCTTAACTTTCAGGAGACGGGTTTCTGCACCGGCAGCCTTTGCTCCCTCTTCAATTGCTTTTGCCAGTAGATGCGTGGTGCCTGTTTGACTGTAATAGATGATCGCGACTTTTGCCATAAATGATGCTTTATAAGATTTGGAGTAATGACTTAGAAAAGAACAGTTAGCTATGATACATTGTTGTGACTAAAACCGTTCCATTATATCCGGAATGCCGCAAAGGGCATACCATAAGTCGCTGTGCTTAAATGAGTACCCTGTTACAGGAGCTATCTATGGAAATTCAAAAAGAGCAGCAACAACAATAATAATGATCTGTTAAAAACCCGGTCCCGGGAAATATCGTCAAGTCAACGGGAAATGCAGATATCATTGTCGCCAGTGTCTTGTACTAGTTTTGTCTTGTCACTTAAAAACGGATCAAAACTATGCACAGCAAACACATAACATTCTGCTTATCAATGGGACTTATTCCCTTTTTGTTAATGTCCTGCGATAAGGACAACGACAATAATGCAATGCCACCCGCAGTATCCTCCACTATTGTCGTGGAAAATGTACTGCAGGCAAAACCACTGGTGGAATCAGGCAATTTTCAGCATGAGGGTAGTTCCCCGTTGACTATGCCAGGTGAATCATTCTCAGTGCATTTCTCCGCCGCTAAAGGTCAGGCCGTATCATTTGCCACGATGTACGGATGGTCGAATGACCTGTTTTTTGCGCCGGCGAATCCCGGCATTAAACTCTATACGGAAGAAGGTACGCCCATCGAGGGAGATGTTTCCGCTCAGATCAAGCTGTGGGATAACGGCACACGTATAAATCAGGCGCCGGGCGCTGCTGTCAATCATCCGGGAACTGCTGAAACGACGGGACAGAACATTATGGAAGTGAATGGCACGGATGCGCAGGGAAATAAGTATGCTGCTGCTTCTGCATTGATGAAAGCGGAACTGAAATATGATGGTAATTCCACTTTTACCCTGACGGTAACAAATACATCCGGCGCTACGACCAATCCGACTCCTTTCAGTCCGGGGGTATGGGCTATTTCCTATATTGCCGGAGGAAGTTTGCTGAATCCCAATCCTTTATATGAGAATGGCAAGCCTTCTGCCAATGGCCTGACGAATATTGCGGAAATGGGGAATAATGCTGCTCTGGGTACTTACATCCAGGGGCAGACAGGCATCTTCACCCCACTGTCTCCAGTATTGGTGGTGGTATATAACGGTATTGACAATCCATTATTCAAAACCGGAGAGAATGACAGGGGCAAAGGCCTGAAAGAACTTGCACAACAAGGTAATGCAAATATACTGGCAGCGTACCTGAAGACATTATCAGGGGTGAAAAGCGTGTATGTGCTGCCCGCTGCAAATACAAATATATTGCTACCCGCCATAAATGGACAGGCAGGAGCGAAGGTTTCTCAGCAATTATCTGTAAATGAAGGAGATAAGATCGCCGTTGCCACCATGTACGGATTTTCAAACGACTGGTTCTTCGCTACGAAAACACCGATCGACGCTACTAAAAAAGGAGATTTCTCATCAGGTATAGGACTTTATGACAATGGTACAGCTATAGATCAGTTCCCTGGTGCGGGTATCACTCAGTTCAATCTGGCTGGTACGCCACTGGTAGAAAATAAAGCTATTCAGGAGGTGCCTAACCCCAATGCATTTACCACATTACCTTCGATCCCTGAGATCATAAAAGTCACAATTCAATAAGTCAAAAGCAAGAAAAGGTGTTTGTTTTTACAAACGCCTTTTCATTTTAATCTGAAAAGCCGATAATGCGTATATTATTGGGTAATGATCGATGGTAATACCCAGTCAGGGTCCGTGGTTTGAAAAAAGCAGACATGATAAAGGAATTTGAAGAAAGACCAACGCTGGCAAAATTTGTCATGCATATTGGTAATGAGCAGTTCAGGGGCGCCGGGATGCGTAATCCGCTACCGAAGCCGGTAAATACGTTCGTTTATAACAAAGGGGAGGCTCAACAGGTAACAATAGACGAAATTGAATATACGATGCCAGCTAAGGCGATTCTGCCGCTGGTATCCAATCAGCATTTTCATTTTGAGCGTCCGGACGAACTGATTGCCTGGCAGTTTAACCGGGAGTTTTACTGTATTGTCAACCATGATGCTGAAGTTGGTTGCGTTGGATTCTTATTCTATGGTATCAGGCATCCGATGTTCATTCAGCTGGAGGATTCAGAAATAGCTGAAATGGCTCAGATGCAGCAAAATTTTGCAGATGAATGGCAGCATAGCGATAACTTCCGTGGTGAAATGCTGCGTATTTTATTAAAGCGTCTGATCATTAAAACGACCCGTCTGGCCAAGCTGCAAAGTGAAAGTTATCAGCAATTCAGTGATGAAAAGATGGATATCATCCGCAAATTCGCCCTGTTACTGGAGATCAATTATAAAACAGAACATGAGGTGAAATTTTATGCAGCCGCCCTGAATAAATCCCCAAAAACCCTTTGTAATATCTTTTCGCTGTTACATCAACCATCTCCTTCAAAGCTGATACAAAACCGGATCATCCTTGAGGCAAAACGTTATCTGTACTACACTGACAAGTCAGGAAAAGAGATCGCTTATGAGCTGGGATTTGACAGTCCGGCACATTTCAGCCGATTTTTTAAGCTTTATTCAGGATGCCGGATTTCTGATTTTCGGGCAGATAAAGTGCAATAGTTTGCAGTAATAAGATTGTTTTTTGCATTTATTTGCATTTTGTATGCAAATAAATATCCTATATTTGCAAGTATGAATAAAGAGGAACGGCACCAACTGATCATTAATAAGCTCCGGCTGCTTGATAAAGTCGATTATGAATCACTCAGCAATGAGTTATCCGTTTCCTCTGACACTATCAGAAGAGATATTAACGAACTGGCGGAAGCGGGTATGATCAGAAAGATCAAAGGTGGGGCGCAGCCCAGGGCCCTGATCCCTGTTTCTTATGAGGAAAGAGCGCATTATGGCAATGCTGGTAAACGTATCGTCGCCCAGAAAGCTGCGGCGCTTATCAAAGACGGACAGGTGGTTGTCTTCGATGGCGGCACCACACCGTTCCTGATTGCAGGTAATCTCCCCCGGAATATACAGTTAACTGTGATCACGCATAGTTTCCCTATTGCCAGTCTGATACTGGACTACCCCAATGTCGAACTCATTTTCGCCGGTGGTCGCGCATCTAAAAAATCAAAGATCACTACCGGGTTTGATGTATTACATAAGTATAATAACATACATGCTGACATCAGCATATTGGGTATACACAGTCTGCACCACGAGGCAGGTGTGACCGATCCTGTATATGAAGAGGTAGCCGTAAAGGCCCGTATCAGTGCTATGTCGGACCAGCTGATCGTAGTGCCGACTGCCGAAAAACTACATGCCGTTTCCAACTATACCATCTGCAGGCCCGAGGCCATACATACACTGGTAACCGATCTTCAACCGGATGACCCGGTGTTGCAACCCTATCAGCAACTGGGGATACAATTGCGCTGAAACCATTCATCTTTATAATTTATTTGTCACATGCAGTCGATATTCGAACATGCCAAAAGATTAAAAGCCATCAGCCATCTCGGACTTACCTATTCCAACAATGAGTATGACAGAGAGCGCTATGAAGAACTGGAGACCATCAGCCTGGACATTATGGAACAACTCACGAATGAACCGGTGTCCAGATTATCGCTGTTCTTCTCAGATACCAAAGAATATATCACACCGAAAGTCGATATACGCGTTGTCATTTTTAATGAAAAAGAAGAGATCCTGCTGGTGAGAGAGAAAGCAGACGGTCTGTGGTCATTGCCAGGTGGTTGGGCTGATATAGGCAGTTCTCCGAGAGAGGTTGCTGTAAAAGAAGCCTTTGAAGAAACTGGTCTCCGGGTAGAAACGGTTAAACTGCTGGCAGCCATGGATATGAAATGCCATCCGCATCCACCGCAGTTGCATTATGCCTATAAGCTGTTTATCCGTTGTAAAGTGATCGATGGTAGTTGGAATGAAGTACACGATATCCTGGATAAAGGATATTTTGCGCAGGATGCATTACCGCCATTGTCGTTGGAGCGGATATTGCCACAACAGATAGATTTGATGTTCGAGTTCCTGAGAGCACCTGATAAAGAAACGGTGTTTGATTGATATAGGATTTTATCTATTTGCAATATTGTTGCATATTCTATAAAATGCCCTTATCTTTGGCACCGTGGACAATTCGGGCAACATATTGCAAAGAAGATGGATAGCGCATGTATTATTAGTATGCTTACTGATAATACATGCGGTAAAAATCTTCCACCACCATACAAGGCCCGAAAGCTATTCGCGGAATGATCATCAGGCCCTGATGATCGCTACGGCTGATCATTGCGACATATGTGATTTTCAACCGGGGAGGGACGCGGCGCTCCCGATACTTTATACTTACCTACCTGTTACGCTGGTCGTAACGGCGATCTATACCTGTTTTCCTCCTGTAATTTATACTTCCCATCCTCTATGCCGGCTATTACGTGGCCCGCCGGCGACAGTCTGATATACTACAATACTGATTCATTACGGATAAGGATATTCTTATCTGTCACTATCTTTTTTATCATTCCAAATTACATGACGCATGACCGTGCTAAGCGCTGAACAGCTTAGCAAGCAGTATAATGGTACGCTTGCTTTGAACAATCTTAATTTATCGGTAGATAAAGGCGAAGTCTTTTGTCTGCTGGGCCAGAATGGCGCCGGTAAGACCACTACTATTAACCTATTCCTTGGCTTTACGGCCGCAAGCAGCGGCAAGGCCATGATTAACGGGATCGAAGTTCATCCTAATGATAGCAGTACCCGGCAATTTGTTGCCTATATCCCCGAGATCGTACAGCTGTATGGCAATCTTAATGGGATAGAAAACCTGGACTTCTTCAGTCGTCTGGCCGGATTCAAATATGCGGGAGCACAACTTAGCAGCTTTCTGCTTAAAGCCGGGTTACAGGAGACAGCACACAGACGTTCGCTGTCCACCTATTCCAAAGGAATGCGACAGAAAGTAGGTATTGCAATTGCGCTGGCAAAGAATGCGGATGTGATCCTGATGGACGAACCTACTTCCGGACTAGACCCAAAAGCCACAGATGAATTTACCCGTATCTGTAAAGAACTGGCTGCGGATGGTAAAGCCATTTTTATGGCTACCCACGACATTTTCAATGCGGTTAATGTAGGTGCCCGTATCGGCATTATGAAACAAGGTTCATTGGTGCATACGCTACACAGCAATGAGATTACGGCCAACGAATTACAGCAGTTATACCTGGAAACAATCTAATCGATGATGAATATCAGTACAACGAAATTATTCGCTGCGCAGATATACTGGAATACCCTTAAAAATAAAGCATTGCGGGTATTGCTGGGTATTGTCGCGCTGCTTATCATATATGCCGCCTTCAGTGGGGCACTTATTTATCAGGAGCAAACCCAGACCCGCCAGCATTATCAGCATGAGGTAAGGACCAACTGGGAGAAGATGCCGGATAAACATCCGCACAGGATGGCGCACTACGGTTACATTGTATTCCGTCCTAAACACCTGCTTAGCGTATTCGATTATGGCATGGAAAGTTTTACGGGTAATGCTGTGTTCCTGGAAGCGCACAGACAGAACAGCGCCAACTTTTCTGAAGCTGGCTTCAGCACAGGAATGCTCCGCTTCGGAGAGATCAGTATGTCCATGATACTACAGGTATTGGTGCCACTGGTGATCTTTTTTATCGGATTTGGCGCAATCGCAACTGACAGAGAGAATGGCACCTTAAAGATGCTGCTCAGTCAGGGCGCAACCTGGAAAGAAATATTAACGGGTAAAGCGATTGGCTTACTGGGGATCGCTGTGTCTGTACTGTTGTTTGCTGTCGTTGTTTTGCTGGTAGCTTGTCTGGGCATAGCCGGCAGTCAGATCAATGGCGATGATATATTGCGGATTGGGACGGTATTGCTGACCTATACGCTGTATTTCAGTATTATCTGTCTGCTGACGGTGATCATTTCTGCTGTGAGCCGGACCGCGAAGTTTTCGCTGGTAATATTGATCGGCATCTGGCTGACCGCTGTCGTTATTTTCCCGCGTACCGCACAGGCAATAGGTAATTTTCTCTATCACACTCCGTCCAGAATTGCCTTTGAAGCGGCTGTTGAAAAGGACCTGATCAAAAAAGGAGATAGCCACAATCCGGATGATCCTTATTACAAGGCACTGAAAGATTCTGTGCTGAAGGCTTACCATGTACAGTCCGTCGATGAACTGCCTTTCAACTATGGTGGTTTTCAGATGAAGGAAGGGGAGCGGTTGAGTGCAGACATCTATAATCAGCATCTGGCAGGACTACTGGGTATCTATCAGCAGCAAAATAATGTATTGCGGTTGAGTGCTATTGTCAATCCCTTTACCGCCCTCCGGAATTTATCCATGGCGGTCAGCGGGACTGATTTTCAATCTTATACCGGGTTTCAGCAACAGGCGGAGACTTACCGTTATGCGCTGGCGCAGCACATGAACGATCTGCAGATAAAGTATATCAGCAATAAGAAGCCGGATGATCATGATCATCCACCCAGTATCAGCAAAGCGCATTGGAAAGAATTTCCTGATTTTGCTTATCAGCGTACCAGTCTGGGAACAGTGATGTATCATGAATTATGGTCCCTCCTGGCATTGCTTTGCTGGACTGCCGGACTATTACTGCTTATAAAGCTCCTTTCGAATAAATTAAAAGCTATTTAACGTATGTTTTTATTGTTATTAAAAAGCTTTCTGCGTTCCAGAATAGCCGTGGCGGGTATTGTGATCGTATTGCTGGCAGGGATAACCGGTATCTTTATTGGTCAGCAGCATATCCGTAAACAACAGGAAGCCATTGCGCTGACGGAACATTTCCAGCAGGAACATATACAGCGAAATGCGCAGTTTTTCGATAAGGAATTAGGTTTACTGCTATACTACCTGCGCTTTAGCCTGGTGAATAAACTGCATCCGCTGAACGCATTGAGTATCGGGCAAAGAGATGTGAACAGTTCTATACAAAGTCTGACCATCCGTAACCTGGAAGGTCAGAAATATGATACAGACCTTTTTAATCCGTCCAATCTGCTGACGGGCAATCTGGATATGGGCTTCGTGCTGATCTATCTGTTGCCTTTACTGATCATCGCCTTTACTTACAGTTTGTTGTCAGAGGAAAAGGAAGACGGTACCTGGAGATTGGTCGCCACACAAAGCAAACGGCCTGTCAATGTGCTCATCCGTAAACTTTTTGTGCGTATGATCACTGTACTGATGGTATTTGCCGTACTGCTGCTGCTGGCCACTTTTATTTTATCATTGCCTGTAGACAAGCTGTATCTGGCAGTTATTTGTCTGGCGTTTATCTATATGCTTTGCTGGTTTGGCATCAGTTTCTGGGTGATCTCTCTGCAACGTTCTTCCAGTACGAATGCGGTGATATTGCTCAGTATATGGATATTGCTGACCGTTGTATTGCCCGGTGTCGCCAATAATTTCATTACCAGCCGTTATCCTGTACCGGAATCTATGGCGACCGTCGTACAGCAACGTGAAGGATATCATGAGAAATGGGACATGGAGAAGCAACCGACAGTAGACCGCTTTTACGCGCATTATCCGCAGTTCAGTAAATATCCGCTACCAGATAAACAATTCAGCTGGTTATGGTATTATGCCATGCAGCAGATGGGGGATGATGAAGCGGCTGTACAGGTGAAGCAGCTACAGGAGAAGTTACGTCTTAGGGAGCAGGCCAGTGAATATATAGGTTATTTCATTCCAACCCTGCATACGCAGCAGCAGCTGAATAGTCTAGCCGGTGCCGGACTGGCCAATCAGTTACAGTTTATGGATAGTACTGCCAGATTTCATGAAAGGATGCGGCTGTATTTTTATCCAAAGATATTTGAAGATGAGAAAGTGAAGAGCGTGGACTGGGACATGTTCAAAGTGGAATATTTCTCTGAAGAGAAACGTGTTAGCTGGGGAGGATTATTGTTGCCGTTGCTGTTGGTCACTCTTGTATTTTCGGTGAGAGGGTGGATGAACTTTAACAAGCGGATGACAGCCTTCGCTTAGTTACGCTATACAGTTGGAAAAAAAAGAGAAGCAGGTATCATTCCTGCTTCTCTTTTATTCTGTATCCGGACTTAACCATTGATAATCTTTTATGTACTCCCACAGCGCCCACGTTTTCATTTTCTTCTTTTCAATAAACTGCCCTGTCCAGGGATTAAACACATAGACAAGATATTTGTAAGTCGGCTTCCTGTCATACGAACCGCTGGGTATCCCTTCCGTTTGTGGAATGGTCAGGTAGTAAAGAAAGCGCCTGGAACCATCTTCCCCTTCAAAAACCAGGGTGCCATCAGCCTTCGAGGTATCACTTTCCGGAAATCCCTGTCTGATTGCCTCTTTTAACACGCCGGCGAATGTCATTTTGAATGCGGTGCGCGGATTGCCGGCTTCGAATGCATGAGAATTTTCAGGATCAAACACGCCGGCTGGACTGAAAGTGAGTCCTATCCGGCTATAGGAATTTTGTTCGTCGATTTTTACATTATAAGATAACATATAGCTTACAGGTGGCTCTTCCAGTTTATCTGTCCAATAGCTCCAGCTTTTACTATCGGTCACTTTAGATAGTGAGGCATTGAATATCACGTTCTTTGTAAAAAAGTCGCGACCATACCTTTCAATAATAATACTGTCACCTTTGGCTTTCATCGCCATCTGTTCTTTATAGTAAGGATGCCTGAGCATATTATAGACCGTCCACGTCAATGTATTATAATCAAATGTCTGGTCTGGCTTTCCGTTTTTCAGGTATTCTCTGTATATCCCTGTCTTGTTTCCTTTTTCATCAAATTCAGTGACATTTTTTAACTGCGGACTGCCATCATAATAATACTCATCAAGGATAAGATTGCCTTTGCGGAAAGTTTTGATATGCCTGATTTTATTCTCTTCCTCATCCGTCCAGCTGCTTTTTTCCAGTATGAGGTCGCCTAAGCAAAGCGAATCATTGAAGGACCATAATGTCGGTAGTATATGACCTTCAATCGTATCATAATAGGCGGCCACCGTAATTTCTTTATGATAATCTTTTTTAAAACGATCTATCAATAAACTGTCTTCTTTACTGAGTTGTTGCCCGAACAAACATTGCGTACTGCAAAGCAGTGCAAATAATATAGATATAGGTTTCATACAAATTTATACATATGCCTCAGGCAATCTGCCTGCTGCAAACATTTTCTGGTATTCCACAGGCGTTTTCTTCGTCATGGATTTAAATTTCCTGTTGAAGTAGGATATATTGTTAAACCCTGACTGCAGACTGATCTGATTCACCCCTAACAGCTGTTGCTGTAATAACTTACACGCATGGCCGATACGTACTTCTATCAGGAATTCTGAAAAGGTCTTACGGGTATATTTCTTAAAGTATCTGCAGAAAGCTTCCGGTGACAGGCAGGCGACAGATGCAATATCATTCAGCGGAATTTCCTCTTTGAAATTACGCAGGATATAGTCCAGCACTCTCCCCATGCGTTCTGATTCGGCATGATCGGATTTGCTGCTGAAGCCACGGCTGGACAGCAGTTCAAATTCAGCGGACTTTGCCAGGGTATGCAGCACTGACAACAGCTGAATGACAATGGCCGTTTCATCCATCTGTACCATCGCCCGGAGCATACGAGTGACTTCCTGTAAGGTTTCACCTGTAAAGGTGAAACCCCGGATGGCTTTGTCCAGTAAAGCCCGGATAGGTTTAAACGGCGCTTTGTCAAAGAAGCCTTTACCGAGGAAGTCCTCATTGAACTGGACCACGATCTGATGGATATCCCTTGGACCTGCGATGTGTTTATTGCTATAGGTATGGGGCAGATTGGGTCCGAAAAAGCAAAGGTCCCCGGAAGAGAATTCGGCAATATTATCACCGACAAAGCGCTTACCTGACCCATTCAGGATCAAAATAAGCTCATACTCCGGATGGAAGTGAAGGGGGAATTCATTTACGGTGAAATGTTCCTCTTTTACCACCAGGATATTGGATGACGGTATAATATTCTCCCTGTATAGTTTCATGGGATTTGCAGATTCTGTGGGTAAAATAGGTAAAATATCAGCAAAAAAGGCCTTATATTGGTCAATATAGTGCAACTTCCCGCTAACCCAGTGCTAAACTCACTTTGATTTAAAATGCAATTTTGTTCCGTAGCAGTTGCAGTACGCAGCTTATCCACGGTTTTAATGCAGGTTCTTATCAGATAAATAGTAACACGAATGCTTTTTCGCAGGTCTCATGTGTTGCCGGCAGCAGTATGCCTGGCGCCACTACTCTTTTTATGCCAACCCAGCTTTTCACAGGACAACCGTATAGTGGTCAATGCAGGACAGACCATGAACCGGATACCGTCCACCATTTATGGTACCTGTATTGAAGACGTGAACCATGAAATATACGGCGGCTTTTATGCCCAGCAGCTTTTTGGGGAAAGTTTTGAGGAACCTTCTTCAGGGGCAAATTACAAAGACTGGAACAAGTACACCGGTTATTGGGCCGCCGAAACAGCTTATAGTGATGGCGGACTGACTCTTATTCCCGGCAGGGGTACAAAACGTTATATCGGTAAGATCGATATAGGGGTTGAGCCGGACGATCATGCACGTCTGGTCTATGGTCCTTTAACGATCAGCAATGGTACTGTCAGTTTTGAGCTCAGGATGTCTGAACCAGATGGGGCATCCGCCGGCGTGTTGTTGCGGGTATCCAATGCGGGTACCGGAGAGAATAGTTTGCGGGGATACGGTGTTAGTCTTTCCCGTAATGGCAGACAACTATTGCTAACAAAACATAACAATAATTATACGCTGCTGGCGCAGGCCGCTGTAGCTGTTAATCCGGCTGCCTGGAACCGTATCCGTGTGCGACTGGAAGGAACGCTTATACAAGTATTCCTGGGAGATGCTAAGCAGCCGTTGATCAGTTATGAAGATAAACAGGCGCCTTATCTCACCGGTAAAATAGGGCTGACTACAGTACGTACGGCCGTTGCTTTCCGGCAGGTGCAGTTGACCGATGGTAGCAAGACCGTTTCTCTGCCGTTGGTCAACGAACCCTATCAACAGGTGAGTGATCACTGGGATATGATCAGGGATGACGATGTTCGGGCGGCTTTTGCGCTTAGTCAGGAGAATGCGTACAATGGTGTGACCGCACAGAAAATAACATTCTCTGGTGGAAAGGGCAGGGCAGGTATTGCCAACCGGGGACTGAACCGCTGGGGAATTGCGCTGCAGAAAGGACAACGACTGAATGGTGCTGTCTGGTTGCGGACGGAGAGTGGTCTGGTGAATGTAACAGTGGCGCTGGAAGACCTTAGTGGGACTAAAACATATGCCAGTCATACTATTTCCCTGGAAGAAAAAGACTGGACAAAGTTTGATTTTCCGCTGACCGCAAATGCGGCTGATTCAAATGCCCGCTTTGTGCTTTATATCAGTGAAAAAGGAAGGATCGCTGTGGACCAGGTATCCCTCTTCCCGACAGGGGAGCAATTGTTTAAAGGCCTTCCCCTGCGTGCGGATATAGGCAATGCGATCGTTGGAGAGCAGATATCTTTTATCCGCTACGCGGGATCGATGGTGAACGCAGCAGGATACCGGTTCAAAGAGATGATCGGCCCCAGAGATCAGCGTCCGCCATATACCGGACATTGGAATAAGTATGCTACCAATGGTTTCGGGATAGAAGAGTTTTTGCAGTTCTGCGAAGCCGCCCATCTGTCGGCAGCCTTTGCCATCAATATCGAAGAGACAGCCCAGGATGTGTCAGATATGGTGGAGTACCTCAATGGAGATGTCTCCACCACCTGGGGGAAGAAGAGAGCAGATAACGGTCATCCTGCTCCCTATAACGTGAAATATATCGAGATCGGCAATGAAGAAGCACTCTTCAGAGGTGATAACAAGGAGGATTATGAACATTATATTGAACGCTTTAATGCATTGTATACCGCTATTCACAGTAAAGACCCCGGTATTAAACTGATCCAGGCTGCCTGGTGGCGTCCGGAGTCTAAGCATGTGGAAACGGTATTTAAGGCATTGAACGGTAAAGCGGATTACTGGGACTTTCATCCATGGGCAGACGGTAAGGACGCCGGTCTGGACATAGACAAAGAATTAACCCGGATGCAGGAATTGTTCCGTAAGTGGGACCCTCATACATCCATGAAATGTGTCATCTTCGAAGAAAACGGCGCTTTACACAATATGCAGCGTGCCCTGGGACATGCTACTACACTGAATGCCGTCCGTAAACATGGCGATTTCCTGTTGACCTCCTGTCCTGCGAATGCCTTACAACCTTATCATCAGAATGACAATGGCTGGGACCAGGGACAGATCTTCTTTACGCCAACCACCGTATGGGGTATGCCGCCATACTATGCACAACGTATGGCTGCGCTCAATCACCTGCCTTTACGTGTAAAGGAAACGGTGACAGGGGCGTTGAATGTGACTGCGACTATCAGTGAACAAAAGGATACGCTCGTATTACACATTGTCAATACGGCGGATCAACCGGCAACGACCGTACTGGAACTAAGCAATTTTGGCAACAGGAACAACCGTATGGATACCTGGACGCTTGCAGCTCCACTGGCAGCAGAGAACCTGCCGGAAGCGCCTGGTCAGGTCAATGTGCAACAAAGCGCTATAAAGCTGTCGGCGGCTCCGGGGATTCAATACACATTCCCTGCATTCTCTTACACTATTTTACGTTTAACCAAAAAGACCCGTAAATAACATTATTCATGCAAGCTCGCTCCACGATGCAAATACTCAGGAACATACATACGATCAAGGTGTTTTCTCTCAGCGCGCTGCTGGCCGGCAGCTTTGCTGCGCAGGGACAGATAGCTACGCCAACAGCCCATATTATCCAGCCTGCGACACTGTCCCAGGTAAAGATCAAAGATGAATTCTGGACGCCGAAATATAAAGTATGGACCACACATACGGTGTACGATGTGCTGGACAAACTTGAAGGTAGTTACGATCCTGACAGACAGGACCTGATCGATGAAAAACAAAGACAGGGTAAAACGAGGAATGCTTTCCTGAACTTCGACAGGGTCGCATTCGGAGAAAAGAATACCCAGGTGTTTGATGGTCCGCCGTGGTACGACGGACTGGTATACGAAACCATCAGAGGCGCTGCTGATCTGCTCAGTCAGTACCCGGATAAAAAACTGGAAAAGAAGCTGGATGCCTATATCGAAAGGATCGCTGCTGCACAGGCGGTAGATCCAGATGGTTATATCAACACCTATACAACGCTTAACCGTCCCGGTCAACGTTGGGGGACCAATGGCGGTGACGACAAGTGGCAACACGACGTATATAATGCAGGTGCGCTGATTGAAGCAGCCGTACATTATTATCAGGCGACGGGTAAAACCCGTCTGCTGAATGTGGCCGTGAAAATGAGCAACTATATGTATGCGCAGATGGGACCAGCACCTAAGCTGAACGTTATTCCGGGGCATGGTGGGCCGGAGGAAGCGTTACTGAAACTATACTGGCTGTTTAAGACGGAACCTGCACTGAAGGCTAAAATAAGCGTGCCTGTACACGAAGAACAATATTATAGTCTGGTGCAGTTCTGGATCGAAAACAGGGGTAACTATGGCAGTGGTGCCTATGCCCGTAAAAGTGATGGTGCTTATAACCAGGACCATATGCCGGTATTGCAGCAACGAACGATAGAAGGACATGCGGTACGGGCGACTTTACTGGCAACCGGTGTTACGGCGATGGCCATGGAAAATAACAATCCGGCTTATTTTACGACCGCTGTTCATTACTGGGATAATATGACGGGCAAACGCATGTTCGTGACAGGGGGAGAAGGGGCTATTGCTGACCAGGAGAAGTTCGGTCCGGATTATTTCCTGCCTGAATCTGCTTACCTGGAAACCTGTGCCTCTATTGGCGCCGCATTTTTTAGTCAGCGTATGAACCAGTTACTGGCAGATGGTAAGTACATGGATGAGTTTGAACGTGTGATGTATAATAACCTGCTGTCAGGCGTATCATTATCCGGCGACCATTATTTCTACGAAAATCCATTGATCGCTAAAGACCATAAACGTTGGGCATGGCATAGTTGTCCTTGTTGTCCGCCGATGATCCTGAAAATGGTGGCAGCTATTCCGGAATATATTTATGCCGCTGATAAAACCGGTTTGTATGTCAACCTGTTTATCGGTAGCGAATACAAAGGAGCAGTGGGTAATAAAAAGGTATCCCTGAAACAATCTACACAATACCCCTGGAAGGGTACTACACAGATCGAAGTTGATCCTGCACAGGAAGGCGACTTCGCCGTAAACGTACGTATACCTGGCTGGGCGCAGGGTAAAGAAAATTACTTTGATCTTTATACCGCTCAGGTCACAACACCGGTATCTCTGTGTGTAAATGGAGCGGCCGTTCCTGTTCAACCTGTGAAAGGTTATGTAAGTATCCAACGTCACTGGAAGAAAGGGGATAAGATCACGCTGGAATTACCCATGCAACCAAGGCTGATATTTCCGCATGATGCTGTAGAGACAGTCCGGGGGAAAGCAACTATTGCGGCTGGTCCTGTTATCTATGGGCTGGAAGGCATTGATAACAGCAGACTGGATAGCCTGGCTATCAGCCGTAATACGGCCTTACAGCTGGCATTTAAACCAGGTTTCCTGGGAGGTGTGAATGTGGTGACAGGGAAAGAGGGGGGAAGCACGTTTACGGCTATTCCGTTCTATACGCTGGCCAACAGACAGGTAGCGCCGTACAGGGTATGGTTGCCGGTTGAAAAAGACTAAGGGAAGCAACTGTCTGATCATTACACTAATCTTCAGCAGGTCTATGTAGGAGATTATTCGTCAAATAGTTAACTTGCGCCTTATTGATCCCTATTATATGAAATTGAGATTTTTATTATTGCCTTCTATATTACTGTTTTCTGGTGCGACCAGTATAGCGCAAACGCAGTATTCCTACGAATTGAATAGCCAATTGAATAATACACAGAGCCGTCCCGTGCTTGTCGGAGGAACGACGAGTGGTGAAATAAGAGGTGTATCCGGCTCTGGCGCTTTGAACGATGATGGTTTGCTCCGTTTGAGTGCCGGGGGTGGGACTAATGTGATCAATAAGAGTTACATCGAATTGTCAGGCTATATGCAGAATACGGCCAGTGATCGCTATAGGAATATCATCTTCGGTACATCCGGGGTAGAGAGAATGAGGATCAATGCAACCGGAGGTGTCAGTATTGGTACGACCAATGCCACTGGTTACATGCTAGCGGTGAACGGAAATGCCATCTTTCAGAACGTCGTAGTAAAAAAAGCAGGCGCCTGGCCTGATTATGTGTTTAAGCCAGATTATCAGTTGCCTTCATTATACGAAGTGGAACAATATATCAAAGCGCATGGACATCTGGAAGGTATTCCATCTGCAGAAACTGTTGAACAGGAAAATATAAATCTGGGTAGTATGCAGGCGCAGCTACTGAAAAAACTGGAAGAGGTGACCCTCTATCTGATCGAACTAAAGAAAGAAAATGACGCGCTGAAACAGGAAGTAGAAAAGCTGAAAGCGAAATAGTCTTTATACATTAAGTGAAATGGGGCACGTTATCAGCGTGCCCCATTTTTCTGATTCATCACTAATACCCCGGATTTTGATAAGCCGCCAATGCAGCCGCATCAAGTGCCTGTCCATTGGCATCCGTCAGCTGTCTTAAAAAGTCGTTCGGCCATGGCCTGAAAGTGAATTCCTTCTTCATTTGTCCTTTTCCGTTCCCATCCTGTCCATTGCCATTGGCAATATTGGCCGCTGACATCCACCGTCCTGCAAGTGGTGACGCCATCTGATTGAGATAGATGGTACGCTCATAAAGAATACCGGCATTATGGAGGTCTTCCCAGAGCATGCCCTCTGCCAGCAGCTCTCTGGTCTTTTCGTTATAGATGAATTGAATAAACAGGTCCTGTATGCCGCTGGCCGTGGGGATATAATGTTCTGCCTGCGCTTCCGGCGTACCTGGGGTAAAGATGCTGGTGGTGATGCGAAGCGCATTGTAGGAACTGCCATTTGCGGGGTAAGGAGAGGTCTTTTCGGCTGTACTTAATGCTGCCGCTTTAGGTTCCCATTGCACCAGTACTTCCGGACGGTTTTCGCCTGACTTGAACGCAGCCCGTTGCCTGAGTACATTGATGTCATCTACTGCTCTGTCATACATGCCCTTACGGCCATAAGCTTCGGCACGTACCAGGTAGGTCTCGGCCAGTCGTATAAGAATGGCGTCACGCGTACCATTTTCGCTGTTAAAGTTGCTTTCATCTGCACTGCCGCCTCTGAGGGGATCGACATATTTTTTTACGGACAGATAAGGAGCCGGGGTACCTGTATTCAGACCAATACTATTCTGGTTGTAGTTAAGGCGATAATAATATTTGCCACTTACAGCTGATTTTAACCAGCGTACGATAAACTGGTAAGGCTGGCTCATAACAGTGGCAGAGTCCAGCGCTTCTGGCCACTCGTTCTCCAGGTATATCAAAGCCCTTCTGCCGGGCAGGGCTCTGGGATCACCGGCAACAACCGCAGGTTCTCCGGCGGGTTTATTGAGATTCCACCAGGCAGCAGCTGCCGCATTCCAGGTAAATCCTGCCGTACCGTTGCGAACGTACTCATACTGGAAACTCTTGTAATAGCGGGAGTCATTTACTTTGTCCGTGAATACATCATACCCGAAATCAGTTGGTTTGAAGGTGCCAAAGGGACGGCCATAAGCCATAGAACGGATCACGCCCGTTGCGTCGGTATAGTTACCGGTATGATAGTTCACAGAGCGGTTGCCAAAACGGCCGTTAAGGGAGGTATTGACGTCAAATTGGGCTGCCCATAACACTTCCTTATGTGGGGTCGTCTCGGAGACTTTCGGGTCAAATAAGGTCCAGTAATCAGGCGCCAGACCGGAAAGTCCGCCTGCTGCATTGATCACCTCTGTCGAAAGCTGTATACAGGAGTCAAGGTCAGTAGGTACATTGCCTTTATATAGCATGGCCAGGTGTTTTGCTCCATTGCCCTGAAAACCTGCTGCCTGTGCCCGGGTAAGGTATAGTTTGGCAAGAAAATGCCCGGCTGCCAGTTTGCCTGCGCGTCCACGATCAGTGACGCTCAGGGGCAGGTCATTATAGGCCTCTCTCATATCGCCGATGATCTGCCTGTAGATGTCTTCCATTTTAGCCTTCGGATAATAGTAGATCTGATTATCCTCGCGTTTGGGAGCCAGCAGCAGCGGGGCGTCTCCCAGCTGATTGGTGATCAGGTAATAAGCCCAGGCACGCAGGAACAGTATCTCTGCTCTTCTCACTTTCCGATAGGCTTCATCGGTACCGAATTTCCCCGGTCTGATCCTGTCCAGCACGTCCAGTGCAATGTTACAGTTATTGATCTGCGGATAGGCGCCCATAGGTGCATTACTGGCATTGACCGCTCCTAGGTAGTTGTATACGTTGCCGGTGATGGTGCTGACGTTTGACCCGTAACGGGTAGCTGTCAGCGTAGCATAGGTATTATCGCTGGTCATATAGGCGTCAGTCTCTGTTTGTGTGAGCCTTGCGCCATTGCCATCCCATTCATGTTTAACACGGGCATATACGTACAGTCCGTTGATCAGCCCATTGAGTCCTTCTTCCGTATTGTAGTAGTCCTGTGTCAGGTTGGAGACCTGTTTTTCTTCCAGGAATTTTCTGCAGGAAAAGTTGCCCGTAGTAAAAAGTACCAGTATCAGGATGAGTTTTTTCATACCATTGTTTTGAATGCGTTAAGTATCAGAGTCCCACTCTTAAACCAAGTACAATGCTGCGTGGAAGGATGGTGTTATTGTTGGCACCACCCAGTGGATTGGTGTTAAATGAATTGGGTTGTGATTCGGAAGCCCAGTTGGTTTCGTCATCCGGGTTGAGTCCCATTTTCACCACTTCGCCGCCAAATATGAATGGGTTCAGCACTTGTACATTGAACTGTATATTTTTGATATTGGCCCGGTTGAGCAGTTTTGCGGGAACATCATAGGTGAGCGAGATGTTTCTCACGACGGCGAACGAACCATTGGCATACTGCATGGCGGACGTGATATTGGTATATCCTGTTGTTCCGAGCATCTGCAAAGGCCATTTACCACGCTGGTTATTCCAGCTCCAGTAGTCCTTTTCATTTCTGCCGAATGTACCGGGATATCCACCGAAATAGGTTTGTCCGACGCGGGCATAAATGAAGGAGCTTAAACTGATGCCTTTATAGCGGAAAGTATTTGTGATACCACCATACCATTTGGGTCTTGGCGTGCCCCTGATCACATAGTCGTCTGCGTCGATCTTATAATCTCCGTTCTGGTCCACCACTTTCACGGTGCCGGGTTTGAAGTCCAGTCCGCCGGTGGTTTTGAACTTGTCCATTTCTTCCAGTTCCTTCGGTGAACTACCCCATATCCCATCTTGCTGCAACTGGTAAAAGACCTGCCAGGGTTGTCCGATGAACAGGCGGGAGCTGATGATATCTTCTTTGCCGTTGATCAGTTCTACGATTTCCTCTTTATTCCTGCTCCAGTTGATCTCTGTGCTCCAGGTAAAATGCTTCGTCTGCAGATTCACGGTGTTGACGGTGATCTCCACGCCGCGGTTCCTGGATTTACCAATGTTCATGATTTTCGTGACATAACCGGATAGTGCGGGAATGTCTCTGGTGAAAAGCAGATCGGATGTGTTTTGGATGTAGTATTCCGCAGAACCGGAAATCCGGTTAGCAAGAATAGAGAAATCAATCCCCGCATTCAGTTGTGCTGTTTTCTCCCAACTCAGGTCAGGGTTCTGGATCGATTGGGGTAATGCGCCTATGGCAGGCGTAGACCCGAATACGTAGTTATTGCGGCTCAGCGGACCGGTGGTAGTATAAGGCGCTACGGAAGAGTTACCTGTGACGCCATAGCCGATACGTGGTTTTACTTCATCGATCCAGCTGATATGGCGCATGAACTTTTCCTCCTGTAGCTTCCAGGCCAGGGCGAAGGAAGGGAAGAAGGCCCATTTGTGGCCGGCAGATAATACAGAAGACCCATCCCAGCGGCCGGAGGCTGTCAGCAGGTATTTATTCAACAGGGTATAGTTCACCCTGCCCATAAAGGAGCCAAGCGTGTTTTCTGTGAAGCCGGTACCGATGCCGGGGTTACCCTGCGTATTGGAAGCGAGATCATACCACAGACTGAGCGGTATGATCAGACCGCCTACGCTGGTGCTTGTGCTTTCTCTGCGGGATTGCTGGGCGGATTGCAGTAACGTCACGCCCAGGGAGTGTGCCTTACCAAATGATTTATCGAAGTACAGGAGGTTTTCCATGACCCAGGAGAAGTTTTCCTCGCGTGCATAGGAGGCTGTATTGGCACGTGCGCCCAGGTGTGCGGTAATGTTCGGCCCTGTCCATGCCCCGCTTCTGAAGTTCCTGATCTGAGCGCCGAAGTTGGCCCGGTATTTCAGCCATGGCGTGAATTTTACCTCTGTATATATATTGCCAAGGGCGGATGAGATACGCCGTTCATTGATCGCCTGACCTATATCCACCAGTGGGTTCCACATATTCAGGTTGCCACCGGCATTCCTGACGTAGTTGCCGGTGCTGTCTGATGGGAAAGCCCATGGATATTGTTCGATGGCCCTGCCATAAAGGTCTTTTGCACCGGTATTGCCCTGATTGGCATTGGTGCCAAAGTTCTGTTTCGCCAGTGAGGCGATCATGGATACGCCCAGGGAGAACCATTTATTGGCCGTGATATCGCCATTCATATTGAGGTTGAAACGTTCAAAATCCTGGTCGCGCTGGACGCCGGTCTGCTTGTTATAACCCAGTGACATATACAGGCGCGAAGTTTCTGTACCGGAGGATACCGCTACCTGGTGGTTTTGCGTGATGCCTGTGCGGGTTACTGCATCTATCCAGTTAAAGCTTGGTATATTGGCCGCATTATAAACAGGGACCATCGCAGGCCAGCCCAATGCTTTTTCTTCAGCTGTGGCAGCACGCATTTTTACTGTGCCATCCGGATTCCATTCATAGCCTTTCATCGTGGCAGCCAGCAGTTCGTTGTAGTTGCTGGTCACACCTGAGGCGGAGAAATTCAGGCTATCCAGGTGAGGGTCGGCATACCATTGTTGTGGCGCTACTTTCAGGTCAGCAGGAGCGTCTGACTGATAACGACGTCCGTTGATGAGCGCATTTCTGAGACGATCGATATACTCGCCGCCACTGATCCAGTCAGTTAGTGACTTATAACTGTCAAAGGATACACTGGATGATACATTCACAGCGATCTTTCCCTTTGCGCCTTTTTTTGTAGTCACGAGAATAACGCCATTGGCGCCTCTCGATCCATAGATAGCGGTTGCAGAAGCGTCTTTTAAGATTTCTACGGATGCAATGTCATTAGGGTTCAGGTCATTGATGGAAAATGAATTAACGCCCAGGGCAGCAACGATAGGTACGCCATCCACCACATATAAGGGTTCATTGGAGGTATTGCCGGAGCGTGTACCGCGGATGCGTATGGAGGGTACTTCACCCGGCTTGATGTTGGTCGCCACGTTCAGACCAGCCGCCTTTCCCTGCATCGCCTGTGCGAGGTTGGTGATAGGGCGTTCCTGTATTGTTTTGGCGGAGATGCTGGTCAATGCGCCGGTTACGTCGCTCTTTTTCTGCGAACCATAACCCACGACCACCACTTCGTTAATAGCTTTAGAGATGGATTGTAAGGTGATGTCGATCGTGCTTCGGCCGCGGATATTGACCTCCTGTCTGTCAAAACCGACGAAACTGAATGCAAGCGTAGCATTGCCGGAGCGTACCTGCAATGAAAAGGAACCATCCGTTTTGGTGGTCGTCATGTTTTTTGTACCCGTTTCCATGATGGTGACACCTTGCAGTGGCTGTTGATTGTTGTCGGTTACTTTACCCGATACGCGTAAGGTTTGTGCTGAGACGCACAGGGAGAATAGTACGGGTATTGTGGTGAGCAACATACGCTTTAACAGTGTAATTTTTTTATTCATAATGTAAGCGATTGTAGTGTCAGATTGTTTGAAGGCTGTGTGGAAAATGCGCATTGTCCCGGCTGCGGAATTTACAGGCAACAGCGTGCCTGATCATGGTGTCTGTACCCTGATGAAAAAAGACAATAAACGATATATCGCAGTCCGGTGAAGGATTGCATTGCCTGTAAGAAGATGATAAATGATGATCACTCCTGTTTGAAGGAGCCCTGATTCATTGACTGTTCGCTCGTATATTCAGGTTGACTGTTTTCCAAAGGCTTCACGGTAGCGGGTCGGGGGGAATGTGGTCAACGTTCCTGATGGGTCATCACTGTGTTACTTGTAAAAAGGGCTTATTCAAATGAAAGGGTTGCTCCTGATATGATGTACGATCGTTTGCGTACCAACAGGGCATAGTAAGGTGAACAACGTTTTTTCATAACGACGAGAATTTGTGGAATATAATTAATAACACTATACTACGATTAAGCAACATAATAAGTATCCTACGGTGTCCTATTGACACTAAAATATAGTGGCTGTTTTTGCAACGGTGGATTTATTGCAGTGACCACCATATTGGTAAATGTTGTTATGTCTTCCTGTGGATGCGGGAAACTTGTTACCTTCGCCCTGTATGAAAAACTAAAGCACCACATCTATAATCATCTATATTTTCTCTTTTCTTAACCTTAAAAACACGATCATGAAACCGATTAGCCCTAATGTTGCTAATTTCAGCGCTCAACCTGCTGATGCCTCCACTGGCGTATGGCTTTGCCTTGTCACTTACAGTACAAACCCCGTTAATGAAATTGGTCAATATCTTCCCGGCTGGCAGATCGTCTGGAATGGTGTACAGACCTTCGACGGTAACTATGCTTTTATTGCTTCAGATGCCGCCGGAGAAAACTTTGCGCTGGCGATCCGTGGCTCTCTGCCCCCTAAAGACATTTTCAGTAACTGGAATGCGTTTGCCAACTGGATACTGGAAGACCTGGATGTCGTAACACAGTCAAAATGGCCTTACACCTCACCGACAATAAATGACGCTGTTGTAAGCAGCGGCGCCTACCTCGCATTTACCAATATGGAATGCATGAGGGATTCGTTGGGTTCAGGGTTGTCCCTCCTGCAATTCCTGCAGCAGCACGTTATTAATGCAGGCAAAAAACTGCTGATCACCGGACATAGTCTGGGTGGCAATATGGCGAATGTATACGCGTCTTACCTGGTACAGCAGATCAGCGTTACGGGTTATGTCGCCAGTAAACTCTCACTCTTTACATTTGCGGCACCTGCCTCCGGCAACAGCAGTTTTGCCCGGGACCTGGATGATAAACTCCCTAATGCGTGGCATTATCATAATGCCAACGATATCATCCCCAACTGCCCGGTAAGTAACCTGATCATCCTGACAGGTCTCCTGTATACGCCGCAGCCGGCAGCATACAAGATCTCCGTTACATTTAAAGGGCTGACAGTGACTTTACAGGAAGCTTTTCTGATGCTGGGCGGTATATTCCTGTTGTATGATTATCAGCAGGAGAGTAATCACTACGTGATCTTTGGTACGGACCTGTATCCGGAATATGAAGATAATACCATTGAGGACTGGAGCGCGCAGGCAGGTGCACAGCATGCACTGAGCAACTATGCCAGTTTCCTGGGTATAGACCTGCCGGTTGTTACTACCAATTCACTGGTACGGCCATTGGTCGCACCTGCATTGGGTTGATAAGATCGTATATAAGTGTGCAAAGGGCAGTTCGTACTGCCCTTTGGTCATTGTACCTGTTTCAGCGATGTTTTGTTTAGCTTTGGGGGATCAAACAGATTTCGACAAGATTTTGCATAGTTATCAGCTCTATATTGAATCCGATGTTTTCGTACGCGCAGCCGTTGAAAATGGATTTTCCTATTCGATCATCGTCACCGAACATGTCAGACCACTTAGCTACATCGTTTACAAGATGTATGGTTGGCGGGATACCTGGGAGGAAGATGCGATAGCAGCTATTTACAGGGCGCTGCTTCCGCTGAAAGACGAACGCCGTCATCTTCATTTACCAGATGTGAGAGCGCTCAAGTCCTTCATTTATGCTTCCGTGGTTATTGCTGCGGAGCAGCAGCTATTATATGACGATATTTACCACGATCCTATAGATATTTTGAACAATGCGAAGCCTGCACCTGATCTCTCCGAAGATCCACTTGTACTGCAGGCTGAATTACTGGAGCTGGTCCTGAGTGAGGCAGAAATTTTTATGGATGATCTGTCGCAGGGACTTGCATGGAGCCCGGTATTACGTGCTTTATTTTATTCCTGGCATGGTAGGGAACTTAGTGAAGAGGACAGGCAGAAGATGTCTGAATGGTTACATGCCGATCCTGACAATCGTGCGGTATACGATGAGATATTTTCAGGGAAATGGCCGGACGGAGATGCGCACTTCGCTTATTTTAAAAATACGACGGCGCTGTTGCGGCAGATGGATGTATTCGATCAGCGTGCGTCGCCGGAGACAGACCTGTTTGTTCCTGAATTGCCACCTGAGAGCCCCTTCTGGGACTTTATCTATCGCTGGTCCATTCCGGCCCTGATCGTGGGCCTGACGACGGCATTTGTGGTGAATAAGCTGCAGCATAGGGACGCATTGCCCAAGCCGGCGGAAATTCGTCTGTCGGACATTATGCCCGCCGCTTATGGCGCTGTATTGACCCGTGCTGACGGCGCTACGCTTACACTGGATTCTTTTGCGATCGAGACATTAGCCCGTCAACAGAAAAGTGGTCCCACAGCTGCCGGTTATAACATGATCACTACACCGAGAGGCAGACGTTTTGACTGCAGATTACCTGACGGTTCGCATGTATGGTTAAATGCACAGAGTACGGTCCGTTATCCGCTGGTATTCAATGGTAAAGAACGAAGGGTAGAAGTGACCGGCGGTGTGTATCTGGAAGTAGTACCCGATACTGCGCGTCCTTTTACTGTAATATTACCCTGGAAATATACAGGCGTTACGACAGGTGGCAGCTTCAACATAGATGCTTATACGGATGTTGCGTCCTCCATGCTGAACATCACCGCCCTGGAGGACACCTTACGTATAAACATAAAAGGCGAGGCGCCAGTGACATTATATGCCGGACAGGAAGTCCGTTTGTCCGCCGGAAAGGATGTATCATTTGTTCCCGGTGAGCCTGAACAGGCCCTTGCCTGGAAACGGGGCGTCTTTTATTTCAAAAGAACACCAGTACGCAAGGTGATGCAGCAGCTGGCCCGGTGGTACGACGTCCAGGTGATATATCCCAATGAAGTACCTGACACAGTATTTACAGGGACGATCGATAGTAATAAAAGATTGGAGGAAGCATTGCGGACGCTGGAACCCCTGGGACTGCATTTCCGGTTTGAAGGGGGACGGAGGCTGCTGGGAGTAACGCAGTGATTCGCTGTATATAAAGCTCCGGATATACTTATATTCGTGTCATGAATAGCTGCTTGGCCGTATGGAGTAGCTATTGTTGATTTACAGAAAACCTTACTTATGAAACTTCTTATTATGCTTACGGGCGCCTTTTTTGCCCTGGTGACCAATTGTTATTCCCAACAGAAAAACACGCCTGCGGTTTCACTCAATGGCCTATATGTCAGTAAAACAGGGACAGTGGCAGATGGCAAAATCGACGTGTACACTTACCTCAGATTTTACAACGATGGCAGCGTGTATTCCCAGACAGTTACCAGTCTGGATGCCCAGGCGGTGTCTGTATGGTTCGGACGATATAAGCAATACGGACAAAAAGGCTATTACCAGGTAAAAGGGCCTGAAGTGGACATTCAGCTGAGTAACAAAGGTTTGCCTGATGCCCGTCTGGAAGGAGAGCAGCAAACGATGTATGAAGGGAATGTCTCTGCTGATAACCGTTTGTATCTGACAGCAGGGAATGAAAAGAAGGAAAACTGCTTTACCTTTTATCCGGTGCTGGACACTACAGTCAAAAAATATTCACAGCACAAAGCGAATATCAAACTGCCTGGTGAATGGAAAGTGAAACAAATACTGGATGGTGGACAGGTATTCTTCATCAACGCAGATTCCACTATCGCTGCAATGGCCGTGTTCCCTGCATCCGAAATGGAATCATATAAAGAGGGACAGGAAGATTTTGTCACAACAGAGACTTACTATGAATGGGACTCCAACTATATGCGGGATGAGCAGAAAATGGCCGTGAAGAAAATCATGGAGAATAAGGACAAGTCATTCATTATCTGGAATGCGAAAGATCAGTATAATGACAATAATTTCTTGTTCGGTACCCACAATGGACTTGTTTATAATATCATGATCTATGACAGGCAAATGCCTGTAGAACAACAGCTGAAATTCATAGAAATGCTTTACGACCTGAACAAGTAGTAAACCTGACATGATAGGGCAGAATATGCTTTTGCGCTCCGGTTTTACAGCGATATCGACCGTTCAACCATCTGTGATCGTACCAATTCAAAAATTTGAATTATATTTTCCACTATGAAAAAATCATTACAGGCTCTTATCACAGGGACGACATTCTTGCTCGCCTCCTGCGGTTCTCCTTCCGGTGGTCAGCACAATTCCACTGACAGTACCGCTACAGACAGCACTATTGGTCCCGTTGAGACGAAAAAACCTAATTCTGATTACAAACCCGCATTTCCCGGTCAGACCCGCGTTAACGGTATAAAGACCCAGACTCCTTATGAAGGCACTGTATTGTCCGACAAACTGGAGAATCCATGGGGTATTACAACTTTACCTGACGGCAGACTGCTGATCACGGAGAAGAAAGGGGTACTGCGTATCGCGACTACCAGCGGACAATTAAGCGAACCTATTACTGGTCTGCCGAAAGTAAATCCTGACGGACAGGGTGGTCTGCTGGGTATCAGGGTAGACCCTGATTTCAAAACCAACAGGATGGTGTACTGGGTATTCTCAGAACCACGTCCGGACGGTAATCTGACGGCTGTTGCCAAAGGTAAGCTCTCCGCTGATGAAAGGACCATTGAAGGCGCTACCGTTATCTACAGGGCTACTCCTGCATTCAAAGGTACCCTGCACTATGGCGGAAGGATCGTTTTTGATAAGGATGGTAACCTGGTGATCAGCACCGGCGAACGTTCCGATCTGCAGACCCGTCCGCAGGCACAGCAACTGAACTCTGCCCTGGGTAAGGTACTGCGTATCACCAAAGATGGTAAACCTGCTGCCAATAACCCATTTGCCGGACAGGCCGATGCCCGTCCTGAGATTTATAGCTACGGTCACCGTAATGTACAGGGACTGGCTTTCAATCCTGCTACCGGTGATCTCTGGGAAACAGAATTTGGTCCGAGAGGTGGTGATGAACTGAACCGTATCGAACCAGGTAAGAACTATGGCTGGCCTACTATTACCTACGGTATAGAATATAAAGGCGATAAAGTCGGCGATGGTATCCAGCAGAAAGATGGACTGGAACAACCGGTTTATTACTGGGACCCGGTATTATCACCAAGTGGTATTACCTTCTACTCCGGTAAAGGTATTTCTGAATGGAAGGGTAACCTGTTCATTTGTGGTCTGAGCAGTATACATATTGCACGACTGGTGATCGAGAATAACAAGGTAGTAGGTGAAGAGATGCTGTTGCTGAGTGAAGAGCAGCGTTTCAGGGATATTACAGAAGGGGATGATGGTGCGTTGTACGCAGTGACGGATAATGGAAGGCTGTATAGTATTCATAAGAAATAGTCATATTAAATAGAATAAGAATTAAGAATTAAGAATTAAGAATTAAGAATTAAGAATTAAGAATTAAGAATTAAGAATTAAGAATTAAGAATTAAGAATTAAGAATTAAGAATTAAGAATTAAGAATTAAGAATTAAGAAT